>Ga0255184_1000028_pt1 | contig 73742 bp, 62 predicted proteins | sample Miss_Cont_RepA_0_FD_189954 | JGI IMG/M metagenome (GOLD analysis project Ga0255184, IMG submission 189954) | Freshwater microbial communities from Mississippi River, Louisiana, United States - Miss_Cont_RepA_0h | ecosystem: Environmental > Aquatic > Freshwater > River | place: USA: Louisiana...
CCCATCCCGAACTCGGAAGTTAAGCTCTTCAGCGCCGAAGGTAGTGCCAGAGAAATTTGGTGTGAAAATAGGTCGATGCACCCTCTTTATTTAAAAACCCCGATTTTTTCGGGGTTTTTTTTTGCTTTTTGTGTATCATTTATCTATGAAGCACAAAATAATTAACACTCAGATTTTCATCCTTTTTATTAATCTATTAATTGTAGCGACTTATTATTTTTTTAATATAGCGAGTAAAGATCACTACATGTCAGTTAGTAGTGCCATAGATGTTTCTTTCTTTTCTTATTATTTTAATTCATTTTTTTCGTTTATTAATTATTACTCTGGTTTATGGGTTCTGTTTCTGTTTGTAATGCTAGCTTTTTTTCAAATAGTCTTTTACTCAAAAAGAGAAAGTCTCTTTGATGTTTTTTCCTTTACACATTTAAGTTTTATATGCTTGCTTCCTTCGTATTGGTTGAATCCTAGAATAGTTGGAGGGGGGGTATCATCAGTTCTAAGTGAATATGGCTTGGCTATGCAGTCGATGTTGTTTTCATTTTCTTTTTTAGTTTTTATTTTTCATTGCTCTAACTTGTTGGAAGTTAATCTTATAACTAAATTAAACTTTTCAAAGATTCTTGAGTTTATCAAGATTCGAACTTTGAAGGTTCAAGAATTCATTCAACAAGTTTCATCGCAAAAACTATTATCAACCAACGTAAATGAATCAGCTTTACAAGTTAATATTAAGCAGGATGTTGAAACTAAATCTGGCATTGATTTAGACAATGAGGTTGAAAAGCCTTTCAAGCTTGAGCATGTGCCGCATTTAAGTCAAACTCCTATGCAAGATCTAGTAGAAAAGTGCACAGAGTCAGAAAAAGTTCAGCAAAATGAAGATAGTTTACAATTAGATAAAGTTAATCAGAATATTGGTGTCTCTCAATTGAGCTTTATGAATGACAATACTGTTGAAGGTGAAAATTATAACGGCGATATTTCACAAAATTTGAATGAAGTTCGTGATGATGAGTATGTTGATGATTGTGAAATTTCTGTTAAGCATCATGGTCATTTGTCAATCGAAACTAATTTAGCGTTTCAAGCTACTAAAGTTGATGAAAGCAAGTATTTTAGACTGGCAAAGTTAAATTCTCATAAAAATGATGTTTTTGGTGTGAGTGGACCTGATGAGAAATATTTCCAAGATATTATTAATAAAATTCATAACAAACTATCTGAATTTAAAATTGAAGGCCGTATTATAAATATTTTAAAAGGGCCAGTTGTAGATACATTTGAGTGGGAGTTAGGCGCTGGTGAAAAGATTTCCAAGCTTACAAGTGCTGCGGATGATTTAAGCTTAGCACTTCTTGGAGCTCCAATTAGGATGGTTTATCCTATGAAAGGACGAGGGACTGTCGGGATAGAAGTTCCACGCAATCCTAGAGAGTTTATTTTTCTCGATGAGCTTGTTCACTCAGGTGACTTTACAAGTAATAATTATCAATTGCCATTGGCCATGGGAAAGGATGCTTTTGGTGAACCTGTTGTAGTGGATCTTGCATCAATGCCACATATGCTAGTGGCGGGTGCAACTGGTGCCGGTAAATCAGTTTTTATTAACTCAATACTTGTTTCGCTCTTAGTGAAGCGCACTCCTAATCAGATGCGCTTAATATTAATTGATCCTAAGCAGTTGGAGCTAGCTTTATATGCAAAGCTTCCTCATCTTATAATGCCTGTAATTACTGATGCGAAGCTTGCGTCGACTTCGCTTTTGTGGGCAGTGCAAGAGATGGAGCGAAGATATTCGATCATGACTGAGTTTGCAGTGAGAAACATAGAAGGCTTTAATCATAAACTTAAAAGAGCAGATGAAAAGCTAATTGAAAATATTAAGAGATTTTACCAAGATGAAGAAGTTGATCAGTATGAATTGCCTTACATCGTTATCATAATTGATGAATTTGCCGATCTAATTTTAACACAGTCGGGGAAGGACATTGAAAAAAATATTTGTCGATTAGCAGCGAAAGCTAGAGCTTCTGGAATTCATTTAATCATTGCGACTCAAAGACCTTCTGTAGATGTCATCACTGGTTTGATCAAATCAAACTTTCCAACTCGCGTCTCTTTTCGCGTAACAAGTGCTGTTGATTCTCGCACTATTTTAAATTCCATGGGTGCAGAAAAACTGTTAGGAAAGGGAGATATGCTCTATAAATATGGGGTTGATACGACAAGAATTCATTCTTCCTTTGTTGAAGAAAATGAAATTGAAGAGTTGACAATGAAGCTCGCTGAAATGGCACCAACATTTAGTCAAAATGTCTTGGACTTTTTAGAAAATGGAGGAGAGCCAAACTTAGAAGATAAAGATTTAGAGCAGCTTGAAGGTTCAGGTGATGGCGATGAGAAATTTGATGAAGCTGTTAGGGTCGTCATGGAGCATCGCGCCGCTAGTGCATCTCTATTACAAAGAAGATTGGGAGTTGGTTACAATCGAGCTGCAAATCTAATTGAAGAAATGGAGGCTCGAGGAATTGTAGGCCCAGCTCAAGGTTCAAAACCAAGAAGAGTTTTAGCTTCTCCTGAAACTAATACCTAGCCATTTTCCATTTTTTTAGACCTTCTCGCCTTGTAGAAGGAGGGGAAGTATGTTATCTAAACAACTTAATATTAAACTACAGTCGCGTGGAATGTTGGTCCTTTGAGCCAGTTTTGTTCAAGGTACACCCGCGATGAGATTAACCAACGGGGAATTTATGTCAAACGATTTATCTCTTAAGTCACTCTTAGAGGCTGGTGCACACTTTGGTCACCAAACTGAAAAATGGAATCCAAAAATGAAAAAATATGTTTTTGGCGAGAAGAACGGTATTTACATTATCGATCTTGCGAAAACGATTCCACTTGCTAAATCTGCTTACGAATTTTTAAAGAAAACAGCGGGAGAAGGGAAGCCAATTCTTTTCGTTGGAACAAAAAGACAGGCACAGGATGTAGTTAAGAAAGCTGCGGAAAACTGTGGTGCATTTTATGTTACAAATAGATGGTTAGGTGGAATGCTTACTAACTATAAAACTGTTGCTCTTTCGATCGATAAACTAAAAAAAGTTGAAAAAATGAAAGAAACTGGTGACTTTGGTTTACTGACTAAAAAAGAAAGAATCAATGTTGAAAAAGAAGTTGAAAAACTAGAGAAAAACCTTGGTGGTATTAAAGACATGAGAAAGCTACCAGGTGCTCTTTTTGTTGTTGATCCAAACAACGAGAGAATTGCCATTTTAGAAGCGAACAAGTTGGGGATTCCTGTTGTTGCAATTACAGATACAAACTGCGATCCAACTGGAGTTGATTTTGTTGTTCCAGGAAACGACGATGCGATTAAGTCACTTTCTATCTTCACTGAATATTTTTCTAATTCAGTTGCAGAAGGAATGAATGTAGCTCGCAAAAATAACAAGCTTGCAAAAGATAAAGATCAGTCGCGCGATCTTGCTTTAGAAAAAGAAATTATTTCTAAATACGAAAATGATATCGACTTAGCTGACGAATAATAAAAAAGATTAATCAAATAGGAATTAAATATGAGTGCAATTACCGCAAAATTAGTTTCAGAATTAAGAGAAAAAACTGGCGCAGGAATGATGGATTGTAAGAAAGCTCTTACAGAAATGAACGGCGACTTAGAAAAAGCTGTCGATTATTTAAGACAAAAAGGACTTGCAGCTGCTCAAAAAAAGCAATCTAGAATTGCAGCTGAAGGTTCAATTGGGTCATATATTCACAGTGGAAGAATTGGTGTCATGGTTGAAGTCAACTGTGAGACGGACTTTGTTGCAAAGTCAGAAGATTTTCAAACTTTTGTAAAAGACGTTGCAATGCACATCGCAGCAGCTGATCCAAAGTTTGTGAGAAGCACTGAAATGGATCAAGCATTTATCGAAAGAGAAACAGCAATCTATACTGCTCAATTAAAAGAAGAAGGTAAGCCAGAAAACATGATTCCAAAAATTGTAGAAGGAAAAGTAAAAAAACTATCTACAGAAGTCTGCTTACTTGATCAAAAATTTGTTAAGAATCCAGATATTTCAGTTCAAGACCTCATTAATGAATTAACAATAAAAGTTGGTGAGAAAATCGATATTAGAAGATTTGTTAAGTTTAATCTTGGCGAAGGTATCGAGAAAAAAGTTGATGACTTCGCATCAGAAGTTGCAAAAATGACTGGTGGAACACACTAAGAATTTAAATCAATTGAAGGGGCTTTAGGGCCCCTTTTTTTTATGTTCATGGCAAAAATACAACATACATATTCGGGTGGAAAAATATGAAATATAAAAGAATCCTTTTAAAATTATCAGGCGAAGCTTTAAGTGGTGATTTGGGTCATGGAGTTTCAGCTGATGTTTTGAGCATGATTTCTGAAGAAGTTAAAGAATTGGTAGAAATGGGCGTTGAAATAGCTATAGTTGTAGGTGGAGGAAATATTCATCGAGGAGTTGCCGGGGCAACTGTTGGAATGGATAGGACAACATCTGACCATATGGGAATGCTCGCTACAGTCATCAACTCTTTGGCCATGCAAGATAACTTAGAAAGAAAAGGTGTTAACACCAGAGTTTTGAGTGCAATTGAGATGCAAGAAATTGCAGAGCCGTACATTCGTAGAAGAGCCGTGCGACATCTTGAAAAAAAGCGCGTGGTGATCTTTGCCGCAGGTACAGGAAATCCTTATTTTACGACTGATACTGCAGCTGCGCTTAGGGCCAATGAAATAGATGCAGATGTCATCATGAAGGCAACAAAGGTTGATGGTATTTATACAAAAGATCCTAAAAAGTTTGATGATGCTATCAAGATTGATAAATTAAAATTTTTGGATGTGCTAAATCAAGAAATTAAAGTGATGGATTCTACTGCGATCAGTTTGTGTATGGATAATGAAATTGATATTTTAGTTTTTAATATGTTTGAAAAAGGTAATATTAAAAAAGCAGTTATGGGAATGAATACTGGTACTATTGTTACAAATAAATAAAGGGGTTTTAAATGTTAGATAAAATAAAAACTGAATTAAATAATGCTATGAAGAAAGCTACGGACTCTCTTAAATTTCAATTAGGTAAATTGAGAACTGGAAGAGCATCGATACATATTTTAGATGGTATAACGGTTGATTACTATGGATCGGCAACACCCATGAATCAAGTGGGGCAACTATCAACGCCAGAAGCGAGAATGATTCAAATTCAACCATTTGATAAAACACTTATTCCTGCAATTGAAAAAGCACTTTTTGCAGCTAATCTTGGTGCTACGCCAACGAGCGATGGCAACTTTGTGAGACTAAACTTTCCAGCTCTTAATGAAGATAAAAGAAAAGAAATTGTAAAAGAAGCGAAGAAAATTGGTGAAGAAATAAAAGTTGTGATTCGCAACGCTCGAAGAGATCAAAATGAAGTTGTTAAAAAAGCAGAAAAAGATAAATTAATTTCAGAAGATGAGTCAAAAAAACTACAAACAGAAATTCAAAATTTAACAGATAAATTTACCAAAGAAATTGATACGATCGTGACGGCAAAAGAGAAAGAAGTTCTAACGGTATAATGAAAATGTTGAGACACGGTTCATCTTTTAGTCACGAGCTTAAGCATGTAGCCATCATTATGGATGGTAACGGTCGTTGGGCGAATGAGCGAGCGAGACCACGAATGTGGGGACATGTTCGCGGTTCAGCCATCGTTTCAGAAATTGTTGAAAAAGCTGACTCTCTGGGAATTAAAGCATTAACTCTTTACGCTTTTTCAACTGAAAACTGGTCGCGTCCTGCGACGGAAGTAAGAGTGCTTTTCAAGCTCCTTTATAAATTTTTACTTAAAGAACGCGATAGAATTTTAAAAAATCGTATAAGATTTCGAGTGATGGGAGATATTACTCATCTCCCCATTGAGACTAAGAATTTAATTTTTTCATTAGAAAATGAAACAAAAGATTTTCATGGGCTAAAGTTAACTTTTGCATTTGGCTATGGCGGAAGAATGGAAATTGTTTCGGCTGTCAATTCTTTTATGCTTAAAAATCCTGGAAAGGCAATTTCGGAAGATGATTTGGCCAAAGAACTTTTTGTTCCGGATTTGGGAGATGTCGATCTTTTGATTCGCACCGGGGGAGATCAAAGAGTTTCAAATTTCTTGTTATGGCAAATTGCCTACGCTGAATTTTTCTTCACTGAAACTAAGTGGCCGGATTTTACGGCAAGTGAGTTTCAAGATATTATTGAGTTCTGTGCTTCAAGGGAAAGAAGATTTGGAGCGATTTCTAAGTTAAGCCATTTGGCTGTCTCAAAAGAAATGGCAAGTATCAATAAAGGATTATTGAGGAATTAATGTCTAACACTGCTCTTAGAATTATCTCTGCTTTAGTGATGGCCGCTCTCATTATTGGAGCAATTTTAATTAGTAAACTTTTGACTATTTTAATTTTTGTAGCAGTATCTGCTCTTTGTCTGGATGAAATTTTAAAAAACTTGGCAGGAATGAAGCGCAGTTCAAAAACTTATCTCAGTCTGCAAGTGATAGTCGCTTGTTTGTTTATAATTAATTTCGTTTTCAATTCACTTGTTCCTTATTTATGGGCCAATATCATTCTCGCACTTTGTTTTAATTTATTTTTAGCTTTTTACCTTTTTTTTATTCCACTTGAAGCTAAATTTATGCGTAAAAAAGCTCGTACTAAACCTTGGCTCTTATCAATTTTGATTTTGTTTCCCATGCTGACTTTTCCTTTTTATTTTTATCTTCCTCATTGGAGTGAGTATCTTTTGATACTTATGATCGTAAACTTTACGATGGATTCTGGTGCATGGCTTTTCGGTAAAAATTTTGGGAAGACTGCACTTTGGCCTAAAGTGAGTCCGAAGAAAACGGTTGAGGGCCTCCTCGGAGGGATTCTAGTTTCAGGGCTATGTGGTTATTATTCTTGGAAACTTCTCATTAATGAGCAGAGTTTAAGTTGGTATTTTCCAATTATCTTCGGCCTTTGTGGCGCAGTTTCTCAGATCGGGGATTTAGTGCAGTCTAAAATTAAGCGAGAATTTGAAGTAAAAGACTCATCCTCTCGAATTCCAGGTCATGGGGGTGTCTATGACCGTATAGACAGTCTCATCTTTTTGTCGCCTTTTTTTGCAATTATTGTAAAATATTTTGCATAGAGAATCTAAATTACATAGGAATAAAAAATGCTTTTAGAAAAAGTTTTTACTTTCGTCCTTTTCTTAGGGCCACTCGTTTTTTTTCACGAGTTGGGACATTTTATTTTTGCTCGATTATTTAAAGTGCGGGTAGAAGTATTTTCTCTCGGTTTTGGCCCAAAATTGTTTAAATACAAGAAGGGAGATACAGAATATGCCATATCACTAATACCGCTAGGTGGTTATGTCAAAATGTTTGGGGACGATCCATTTAATAAAGATGCTATTGCTGAAGAGGAGAAACAATTTTCTTACAACCATCAAAGCAAATGGGCCAGGTTTTGGATTGTGTTTGGTGGTCCATTAACGAATTTTATTTTAGCTTTTGTAATCTATTACGGACTATTAATTTCAGGTGAAAAAATTCCAGAAATAAAAATTGGATATGTCTCAGAGCAATCTCAATTTTACAACTGGGGACTAAAGACTGCAGACGTGATTAATAAAATTAATGGTAAAGAGGTTTATAACCCAACAGATTTATCATCTGATGGAAAAGAATTTATACAGTCCATTACAGTGACACGCTTTGGTCAGGAAACAGAAATTAAAACTCAAGTAAAGTTTGAGCAGTTTTTTGAAGAGCTAATGAAGCACCCGCCAATGTTGCGCAAGCCAATTTTAATAAGTAAAAAAGGTGAATTTTTCTACTTGTCTCTTGAGAAAATTTCTCAAAGCAATGTAGAAAAAATAAATAATTCCCTTGAAGAGTTGGCTTCAGTTGCTCAAAATCGTACCATTTATTTATATCCAATAGTCGCGAATTCAAATGCAGGTATTGATCAATTTGAAAAAGTAGAGATCGATTATACTAAAGAATTAGTTATTAGCCACAACGCTAAAAATCTAAATGAATTTTTTAATTTTTTAAAGGGTCAAGGATATTTCTCTCTCGATTTAGCAGTGAAAAGTGTCAACTTTCAATCTGCAGCAGACATGATGGGAGTGAAGTCACGCGATGTACTTGAAGAAATTAATGGAAAGTCAGTCATTAGTTTTGAAGAATTTAGAGAAGAGTTACAAAAATCGGCATCAAACCAAGCTGTTAATGTAAAGTTATGGAGAGATGGAGAAAGTAAAACTTTGGCCATAAAACCTGATATTCAAAAAGTAGATGGCAAGGAAATGAAATTGTTGGGAGTATATAGTTATATTGAAGTTGTTAAACCCAATTTTATTCAAACCCAATCGAAAGGTATTTTTGGTTCTATTATTCCTGCGTTACATCGCAGTGTAGATTCTTTTCAAAAAACTTTTGATGGTTTTATTAAGTTAATAACAAATCAAGTCTCTTTTAAGAATGTTGGAGGAGTTTTATCTATCGGCAAGGTTGCTAATGACTCATTCAATATTTCTATTTCATATTTTTTACAGTTGATGGCCCTAATTTCAATTAACCTTGGTATTATTAATCTCTTCCCTATGCTGCCACTGGATGGCGGGCATATTACTTTTATTGCGTTGGAAATCATCAATGGTGGACCGATCTCTCGAAGAAAAATGGAGATAGCACAACAAGTGGGATTGTCTATATTATTGATGTTGATGGTAGGAGCCATCTTTAATGATTTTAGTAGGTTTTTTTAATGCATTTTCTTTATATCGATACGACAGACAAACTTATATTGGGATTACTAGATGAGACCTTTCAGTGGGTATCTTATCAAAAATTTAATGATGTAAAGCCTTCAGAGGCTTTACATTTAGAAGTTAAAAATTTGATGGAAAAATATAAATTAAACTTGATGTTGGATATTCATATCATCAATGCAGCTGGCCCTGGTTCTTATACTGGAATGAGATTGACGGAGGGGTTTGTTCAAGTTTTGAGTTTAGAAAAAATACCAATGAGTAGTTTTTACCATTTTGAAGTTCCGATGCTCTACTCTGTTAATAGCGGAATATTTATAAGTAATGCTTTTAAGAACCAATTTTTTCAATATACCTGGGATTTAAGTCATAAGGATCCAGGTACTGGGATATTAATTGATAAAAACAATATGAACTTTTCAAAATCTGTCTATACATTAGGAGAGGATCAGAATTTTTCTCAAACCACTTCAACTATAGATTTGTTGAAAAATTTTCCAGATATAATTCTTAAAAAAATTGTCCAGAGAAATATTGAATTACCTTCATATTACTACCGAGCTCTCGAAGATGAATTTAAGGTCTTATGCTGAAAACTTATTTACCATCTAGTTTAAATACATGGACGGCGATTTCAATGATGGTTTTGATTAGCCTGAGTTTGTACTATGTATTTTTTATTGTTCTCACTCTCTATGTCGGCTTATATATTTTTTTTAGAAAAAAAATTCAAACTTTGTCTGAGCATGTGTCGTCGGATGGAATTCCTATACTAGCTCCTGTAAATGGAAAAATAATTCATGTTGAAAGAAATGTGAGCCACGGAATTTTTGGAGAAAAATTGACAGAGATCCAAATTTTAATTCCATGGTGGAGTGAGTTTGGGATTTTTCTTCCTCTTCATGCAGAGGTTAAGAATATTATTTTGCATAAAGGGAGATCGTTTTTTCGCTATCAAAAAGCATTTGAAAAAGTTGGAGCTAATATTGGACGAGGGATAAGCTTATCTCTTGAGCACGGAGTTCAAATAATTGGCCTTACCTTTTACAAATGTAAATTGGGTATGACGCCAGAGCTGATTGTACAAGCTGGAGATATCGGAAGACCAGGTGTGAATATTGGTTATTTCCCTTTAGGGGGAACGTTGGTGATGTACCTGCCAGCTCAATTTGAAATAATGTGTGTTGTTGATCAAAAAATAGATGCACAGGTTTCAGTTTTAGCAAATAAGCAATTGTCCTAGTGTTTAAAATTTCGGTACACTTTATTCCAAAGGAATAGAATATGTTAAACACGCCTAGAAGACTCGCATTTTTTCTCCCAAATTCATTTACAGCATTAAATCTTGCCTGTGGGTTCTACTCCATTTTACTTGGTTGGAGAGGGGAGTTCTACATAGCTTCAATGTTATTGATCCTCGGAGCAATTTTTGATTCTGTCGATGGCAGAGTCGCAAGGTTAACAGGTACTCAGTCTTCTTTTGGAGAGCAGTTTGATTCCATCTCAGATGTCATTACATTCGGAGCGGCTCCTGCATTTTTAGTTTACCAAAAATTTTTTACGACACTCGGACGCTTAGGGTTAGTTGTTTCTTTTGTTTTTTTACTCTGCGGAGCATTGAGATTGGCGCGATTTAATGCCAACATAGATAAGGTTAGCTCTGATTTTTTCCAAGGATTGCCTATCCCGAGTGGTGCTTTAGCTTTGGTGGGTCTAGTGCTTGCTTCTCTAGATTATAATTTTATTAATCTATATTATTGGTTGCCAGTTTTTTACGTTTTATTTTTTTCTTTTCTGATGATTTCCAGTATTCCTTTTAATTCGTTTAAGAAGTCTGACTGGGTCAAACGTCATAAGAAAAGAGTACTTTTTATTATGTTTTGCTTGATGATTCTGACTTTGCTCGAAGAACGCATAATGATTGGATTAATCATCAATATTTATGTTCTAAGTTCACTAATTTACTTTTTTATCCATCACGGAGAACTTAAGAATATGTTTGACTGGAAAAGTGAATACGATGAAGAAACAGGAGAGCATCAATGAAATGTCATTTCCTGAGAGGTTTTTCTTTGTCTGTGTCTCTTATTTGTTTTTATTCAATGAATATTTTTTCCAACATAAATGAAGATGACCTAGGTCATCAAGTTAATGGTTCAGAAGTTGAAGATATTTTGGGAAAAAGTCAGAGACAGCTTAAGCCAAGCTCCTACATTGAAAACGATGTAACTGACCTAATTGATTCTTGGCCTGATTTTGAAAATCAAGATCAAGCTCATCAGTCAGAGATGGCGGAAGATAAGACCTATCAAAGTGAGAGCATCGGTTATAAACCTGTAGGTACTTTTGATAATACGACAGAATTAATTGAGAGTGATAAGCGAGAGTTGATGAACTTAAATAAAAAAAAGGCGAGTTCAGGTTTAAACTTTAGCTATCTTCTAAATAATTTTCAGTACCAATCACCTAATAATGTCATTAATCGTACATTTAAAGATAGCACTGAAGGAAAGCGCTCCGGATTTTTATTATTAAGATCTGATCAATATTTTAGTAAAACGGACTTTTTTAATATGTTTTGGTCACTAGGTGCAGGCTTTGAACTAAACTATGGAAAGGGAATTTTTACAGCAAATGGATTGCAGAGTAGTGCAACTTTTAGGTTGTGGGAAGTTCCAGTTGATCTTGGAATAGGATTTGAGTTTCACCTCTTTCAACATCTGAAAATGATTTTTAATGCTGGGCCATCGGCAATGATCCTCTTGCAAAATAGAAGTGATTTAACTCCTTCAGAAAAAGGTATTAATAAAGTACAAGTAAGTTATGGTCCCTATGCATCGGCACAATTTAAATTGAGTATGACGGCATTTAGTCCAGATCTGGCTTATCTGCAAATGATCGAAGGTAAATTTGCCAATATGTTTTTAACATTAGAAGGACGTTATCATAGTTACACTCATTTTTTAGATCCGATTGGAATTGAAGGTGTAACTTTTGGGGCAGGTTTTAGTTTTGAATTTTTATAAACTGACACTTGAATACGATGGCCGATTTTATCATGGCTTTCAAATTCAAAAAAACTTATCGACAATTCAAGGTGAGTTGCACCTGGCATTGGAAAAAATACTGTTATCAAAACGTCCTGATTTTAAAGTAAAATCAATAGGCTCTGGACGAACTGATGCAGGAGTTCATGCAAAAAATCAAATTGTTAAAATTGACCTACCTTTTGAAATTCCAACTGAGGCACTCATTAAGGGGCTCAATGCACTTTTGCCCTTAGATATTAGAGTTAAAGGCTGTGAAACATGCCCTGAAGACTTTCACCCTATTTATCATGCACAAAGTAAAATATATGAATATTATTTTTATAACCAAAAGCGTGATTGTGCCTTTTTGCATGGAAAAATGACGAAGTTTAACTTTGATTTCGATGAAGAACGACTTCAATTAGCGATGAATCAATTTATTGGAAAGCACGATTTTGCTAATTATCAGTGTGTTGGAACTGAAGTGGAGCATACAGTGCGAGAAATTTACTCCTTCGAGTTAAAAAAATTTCCCTCGTTAGAAGATCATGTATTTTATTCTGAATATCCCGCATATTACTGCATGAGTATTCACGGTAATGGATTTCTAAAGCAAATGGTGCGCTTAATTGTTGGAGCTTCGCTCAATGCCGCAAGGTCAAAAATTAAAATTGATGATATCAAAGAATCTTTGAATAATCCTCAAGTGAAAAAGCTAGGTCCGACTGCTCCGCCAGAGGGGTTATACTTATCGCGAGTTATTTACCCCTAGAGTTTGGTCAGGTTCGTTGACAATTATTCTTATATTTAATACTTTCAGAGAACTAATTTATCATGAGGAATTACTATGTCATACACAGTGAAAAGCGTTAACGGATGTACTAAAAAATTTGAATTTAATTTTGCGACATTAGATTTAACTAATGAAATTAAAGATGCAGTTGCTAGAAAACAAAAGACAGCAAACTTAAAAGGATTCAGAGCTGGCAAAGCTCCTTTGCATATGATTGAGAAATTTTTTGGACCACAAATCGAATCAGATGCACTAAATCAATTTGTTCAGTCGCAACTTTTTCAAGCAATTTCGACTGAAAAAGTAAGAACTGTTGGTTACCCAGAATTTGAAAATGTTAAATATGAAGCGGGGAAAAGTGTGAGCTTTGATGCCATCGTAGAAACATTTCCAGAAGTAAAATTAGCAGACTACTCAAAGTATTCTTTTAACCAAGATAAAGTAGAAGTCACGGAAGAAGACCTCTCTAAAATGGTAAAGAATTATTTGGGTTCAAAATCTGAAATGAAAGAAGTGGGCGATGCTGCTTCAACACTAAGCAAGGGACAATTTGCAGTTTTAAACTTTGCTGGCGTTAAAGAAAATGGCGACAGACCAGAAAATATGAAAGGGAGCGATTACCTTTTAGAAATTGGTTCAAATCAATTTATTCCAGGATTTGAAGATGGAATGGTGGGAATGAAAAAAGGTGAAAAGAAAAATATCGCTTTAACTTTCCCTGCAGATTACCACGCGAATGATCTACAAAATGCTAAAGTCACTTTTGAAGTTGAATTACTTGAAATTAAAGAAAAAACATTCCCAGAATTTACTGATGAACTCGCTAAAGAGTTTGGATTTGAATCGGTGAATGACTTTAATGAAAAAAATAAAGCAACTATTCAAAGCCAAAAAGAAAGACAAGTTCTTGAAAAACTACACCAAGAAATTTTGGAAAAATTTGTAAAAGAAAATACTTTCGATCTCCCAAAATCCATGGTTGAAAGCCAAGAGCAGTTTTTAAAAGAAGATTTAACGAGAACGTTAAAGGCTCAAGGATTTAATGATTTCATGGTGGATGAATATTTTAAAAGATGGAAATCTGACATGACCACAAAGGCAGAATTTCAAGTGAGATCGAGTTTAATCCTCGATACTCTAGCGAATGAGTTTAAAGTTGAGACAACAGAAGCTGATTTTGAAAAGAAAATTGAAGAAAGTGCCAAGTCGGCAAACCTCGATATCAATATGGTCAAAAGCTACTATACATCAAATGAAAAAATTAAAAACAATATGATGTATGCCATTAGAGAGGAAAAAACCTTTGAAGCTTTAAAGCAAAAAATAAAAATAGTATAAGATATTAAAGCCACCTTTTGAGGTGGCTTTTTTTTATCTATGTTCCGTGAACTATTTCCATTAATAAATAATTAGACTTCTTAAGTGATTCAACGGACTGACTCAGTTCCTCCGCTTGAACCGCTGTTTTTTTACTAGAGTCTGAGGTTTCGTGAGTAGTGTTTTCAAGTTCATTTATAGCGCTTGAAATTTCATTCATGGAGTTTTTTTGTTCAATGCTAGAATTGGCAATGGAATTCATAACGGTTGTGACAGTTTCGACATCTTCAAGAATTTTTTTCAAAATTTGTTCACATTCTTCAGCTTTTTCAGATCCAAAATTTATTTTATTTTTAGAAACTTCTACGAGCGTTCCAATTTTTTTTGAGGTTGAATTAATTGTCGTATCAACTTGCTCAATACTCTTGGTTAGTATTTCTGAAATTTCAGTTGCAGCATTTCCACTCATAATTGCAAGATTTCCAATTTCTTCTGCGACAACGGCAAACCCCTTGCCATGCACTCCCGCTCTAGCTGCTTCAACTGATGCATTGAATGAAAGAAGTTTAGTTTGAAAGACGATATCATTTATGATTTTAGTTTTATTGCCGATTTCTTGAATGACGGTGACAATTTTGGCAAATTCTTTATTACTTAAATTGATTTCTTCAATTACAAGATCGTTACTTTTATGAATTTCCAGCATTGATTTCTTCATTACAATGACAGCTTCGTTGCCTTGGTAGGTTTTTTCTTTCGCTTCACTTGATAGCACAGATGCCTTTGTCGCATGGTCATTGTTTTTGCTGATCATGGCAGACACTTCTTCAATAGATGAGGATGTTTGTGTAAGAGAGTTAGCTGAACGTATACTCGATTCAGAGAGCTTTTGGGCAGTCATTTTAAATAAGTTTGATGCTTGAGAAATATTGAATGTATTATCTGACAAATATTTAAGCACAGTTGATATATTAACTAAAATATTTCGCAGTAGGAAAATGGAGCCTATGACCGACAATGAAATAGAAAGGATGGCCATAATGACGCTTTCTGTGATTGATTTCTTTGCGATAAATTTAGCATCTTTTATTTTAGCTTCTGTTTCTTTTTCAACGTGTTCAATAATTGATGCCAAAATTTTTGCTGCTTCATCTAATTGTGGTTTACCTTTTTGCAATTCGAGCCATGCTTCAGCTTTATGGTTTTTAGCGATAAATTCATCCAGTCGATCTAGCTTTACTAAGTAAAACTTAAATTTTTCCTCGTAGCTGATAAACGATTTTATTTCACTAGGGTCAGCAATTTTTTTAAACTTTTCCATGAATTCATTTTGTTTTAATAGTAATTCTTTTCTTTGTTTCATTAAGTTTGAAATAACTTCTGGATCACTTTGTAAAATAATTTCATAGGCATTGAATACTAGATTTCTTTGTGTCACTCGAACAGAAATAATAGTGCTAGTTCTCTCACTTAATTTTTCAGTAATGTCGAGAAGAGTTTGCTCAAGGGATATTAAACTTCTTATCGACAAAATAGTGCTTAATATAAATGAAATAGAAAGCGTGATAATGATAGCTGAAAATTTTTTTTTAAGACTCCATTGTTTAAAGATGGACATTATTAAGCTCCTTAAAAAAATGAAAATAAATTTGCCGAATTCTTGTAATCTAAATTTAGTAATAAAATAAAACGAAAGCTATAAAACAAGCTTGTAATCAAAAAATTATTTTAATTAATTATACATTGAGAATTTCTTGGCACAATTAATTTGTGTGCCAAGATTCAGCCTTAAATTGGGTTGATGAGGGTAAGCTTATTAGCAGCTTATGATTATTTTGATACTTGATAAAATTAGACCAGTAGAGTTAATCTATAGAAATGAATTTATGATTCACAAGTTGTTTTCCTTAAAATGGAGAGCATCTTTTTTAGTTTTTCAAAATGTGTTTAATAAAATATTAGAAGGAATGTAATGAATATTTTTCAAGCGATAATTTTAGGTATAGTAGAGGGACTAACTGAGTTTCTTCCAGTTTCATCTACGGGGCATCTGATTCTGGCTTCTGACTTACTTAATTTAAATCCTGAAGAACATGCATCATTTAATATTATTATTCAGTTTGGTGCTATTTTGGCGGTAGTTTTTTTGTACTGGCCGCGCTTTTTAGATTTATTTAGCGTGAATCAATTTAGACGATGGAAAGATACTTCGCGATTGAACTTAGTGCATGTATTTTTAGGAATTGCTCCAGTTTTAATTGTAGGATTTCTATCTAGGAATTGGATTAAGGCTCACTTGTATAGACCAGAGTGGGTTCTTTTCTTTACCGTTACAGTGGCCATAATTATGATTCTGGTGGAAAAATTTAAACCACTAGCTTGTATACAATCATTGGATGAAATTGGATTTAAAAAATCTTTCCTCATAGGATTGGGGCAATGTTTTGCACTTGCACCTGGAGTCTCGCGTTCTGGTTCAACTATGTTGACATCCATGTTGCTTAAAGTAGATATCAAGACAGCTGCAGATTATTCATTTATGCTTTCTGTTCCTGTTATTTCAGCTGCAACGATTTATGAATTAATGAAGTCGTATCAATTATTTTCAGCAAGCCAAATTGAATTGCTAGTTGTTGGTCTAGTCACTTCGTTTTTAGTTGCGATCGTTGCCATAAAAACTTTTTTGTCAGTTTTAAAGCAATGGGGCTTAACCCCATTTGCTTATTATCGAATTGTTTTTGGAATTATTTATTACCTAGTTAAATTGCGTTAAATTATTTTTAAGGCCAAGAATTTTTTGAGCGAGTTCTTTTTCATTGGAGATCACTTCGTTTCTAATTTCCTCTGGGGCGTTATTCATAAATTTTTCGTTCTTTAATTTTTGAGCGTATTTTTGGTACTCTTTCTCTGTTTTTTCTAGTTCTTTTTCTAGGCGGGAAACTTGTTCTTTAAGGTCGATAACCCCCTCGAGAGGTAGAAATACTTCCACAAAAGTCAGTACTCCCACTACGGACTTTTTGACTCTGGCAGAATTTAATTTTGATACATGAAGCGTTTTAACTTTCGCCAATTCTTTAAAGTTATTTTGGTTTTCACCAAAATACTGCGACAGTTTTTCATCGTCTAAATAAAGATGCACTTCAACTTCATCCTTGGGTTTAATATTCACACTTTGTCTTAAATTTCTGATGAGAGTTGTCACTTCGACAAATTGATTCATTTTTATTTGGTCTTCTTTGAAATTAAAAGTCTCCAAATATTCTGGATAATCAGTAACGATAAGGAGTGATTCATCTGCATCTTTTAAATACGACCAAAGCTCCTCTGTCAAGAAGGGAGCAATCGGATGGAGCAAGGCCATCATTTTTTTAAACACGTATTTAAGAACAGATGCTCTTTGCGTTTTTGCTTGAGCATCATCTCCATTTAAAATGGCTTTGGAGAGTTCGATAAACCACGAGCAGTACTTATCGTAAACAAAAGAGTAAATGGCCGAACTCGCATCATCGTATCGATAAAGATCGAATGAGTGATTCATGATTTTTGCCGTTTCATTTAATTCAGCAAGAATCCATTTCTCGTGATGAGACAATTGATGAAGATTTTTTTCAACTAAGCTTGCATCGGCACTTAACAAGTGTGGCGAAATAAAGCGGTATGCATTCCATACTTTATTGATAAAATTTCTAAAGCCTGAAATGCGATCCGGATCTAGATTTATATTGCGGTTGTAACCAGCACCGCTGGCCAGTGTAAATCTAAATGCATCTGTTCCGTATTGATCGATCATATCAAGTGGATCAATTCCATTTCCAAGAGACTTACTCATTTTTCGACCGAGCTTATCGCGAACAATGGCATGAATATAAACATCACTAAAGGGAACTTGGTTTTTAATTGTAAGCGACATCATCATCATTCGCGCGACCCAAAAAAAGATAATGTCGTAGCCTGTGATTAAGACACTGCTAGGGAAAAATTTATCAAAACCTTTTTCCTGCATAATTTTTGGATCCGGCCAGCCCAGTGTAGAAAGCGGCCAAAGACCAGAGGAAAACCAAGTATCTAATACGTCGGGGTCTTGAGCGATATTTTTGGACTGGCATTTTTCACAATGAAGTTCATCTTCAACACTGGCCCACTGATGTTGGCAATCGCCACAATTAAAAACTGGAATGCGATGTCCCCACCAAAGTTGTCTGGAGATACACCAATCTTTAGGTTCTTTAAGCCAAGAGAAATATGTATTTTCCCATTCTTTTGGATAAAAAGTTGTGTCGCCTTCTTTTACTTTATCCAATGCTTCTTTGGACATATGAGAAACATTTAAAAACCATTGTTTGGAAATCATTGGCTCGATCACAGCTTTTGATTTTTCACCGTGACCCACCGGGTGCATGTGCGGCTTGGTTTCTAAAAGAATTTCTAACTCTTCACATTTTTTACTTACTTTTTTGCGAGCTTCTTTCGTGGAAAGGCCGGCAAATTCCATGGCCTGTTCGTTTAATGTGCCATTGTTGTTTAAGATATTAATAATGGGGAGATTGTGACGTTTGCCAATTTCAAAATCGTTAAAGTCGTGACCGGGTGTGACCTTGAGGCATCCCGTGCCCTTTTCCAGATCGACATGCTCATCGCCAATAATAGGCACAATGCGATCACAAAGTGGGATGATGGCATTTTTTCCAATAAGATGCTTAAAGCGCTCGTCGGCAGGGTGGACGGCTACGGCCGTATCGCCAAAAAGTGTTTCTGGTCTTGTTGTTGCTACGACTAAAAATTCATCCGAACCTTCAACTTGATATTTAAGATGATAGAAATTTCCTTGAACATCTAAGTGTTCAACTTCGGCATCTGAAATAGCCGATTGTAAAACCGGATCCCAGTTAACGATATAGTCACTTTGGTAAATTAAACCGCGATCGTACATGGATTTAAAAAATGTTTTGACTGCGAGATTGGGAATTTTATCCAAAGTAAAAACGAGATAATCCCAATCGCAACTGGCACCCATTTTTTTTTGTTGATCTAAAATAATGGAACCAAATTCTTCTTTCCATTTCCAAATTTTTTCTACGAATTCTTCGCGGGGGTACTCGCGTCTGGTTTTCTTTTCAGTTTCCAGGCACATTTTTTCAACGACAGATTGTGTTGAAATGCCAGCGTGATCAAGACCAGGTAGATAAAGAGTTTCAAATCCCTTCATTCTTTTAAAACGAATCAAGGCATCTTGAGTGGTAATATCTAACGCATGACCTGCATGGAGTTTTCCTGTGACGTTGGGTGGAGGAACAATGATGGTAAAAGCTTTATTTTGTTTGCCTGGTCGCGGTTTAAAATAAGCTTGATCTTGCCATGTCTTATACCATTTTTCTTCGACAGATTTTGGATCGTAGGTGGTCGAAAGTTCTGTTTGATTCATTTTTTATTCCTATTTATTTTTAAGATGATTAACTATTTTTTCCAGATCATTTAATTGAAAAGACGTTTGTTCTTTGGTGCCTAAATTTTTAATTTGAATTGTTTGCTGATTCACTTCATCGCCTCCCATAAAACCAATAAAGAGAGCTCCTTTTTTTTCTGCGAAAGGAAACATCTTTTTAAAGTTGAGACAGTCTAAAGTTTGAATAACTTTAAATCCATTGCTGCGAAGGCTCGATGCAAGTTGGTTTAAGGCGACAAAAGAATTTGGATCGTTCATCACTAAAGCGATGTCGTTAGATGCTACATCAAAATTAGGAAGCAGTTTGTGAGTTTCGAGAAAATCTCGCAGGGTCACATCGCCGAGTCCAAAGCCAACTCCTGGAACGGATTCTTCATTGAAAATTTTGAGCAAGTGGGCATAAGCACCTCCACCCGAAAGAGCGCGACGGTTATCGGGATGCTTATCGAAAACTTCGAATACAACACCCGTATAATAATCTAAACCGCGGACAATGGTGGGGTCGTATTTTAAAAAAGGTGTAATGTGACAACTCTTGGCCAACTCTAAAAAAGTAGAAAATTCTTGCAAGGAGCTTTCGAGCCTGTGCGTCTTTAAAAAAGTTTGGACTTCGTCAAAAGAGCTCATGTTTAAATATTCTTTAAAAAGAATTTTTGCTTGCTCGCTCAGTTGCACTTCATTAATTAATTTTTCAAGTGCTTCTGGAGTTAATTTTTTTGATTTGTCGATGATCTTATAGAGTCGGTAATTTTGTTCAGCGCTTGTTTGTAAGAGTTGATTAAAAACTGCATCGACAATATTGCGATCGTTGATTAAAATTTCAAAGTGCGATTCATTGGCTCCAAAATTTTTAAAAAGTGTGATCACTACTTGGAGAATTTCGAGTGCCGAGTGACTTGGCGATGCACCAAATATATCGACATTGAGTTGCCAATGTTCTCTGACGCGACCTCGTTGAGGCTTTTCATATCTCATCAAATTGGGAATGGAGAACCAGCGAATAGGTTTTTGAATTTCTCGATGAACTTTTGCCACCATGCGGGCCAAGGTGGGGGTCATTTCGGGACGAATTGCGACAAAGCGTTCACCGCGATCGACGAAAGAGTAAATTTGATCATTAATAAGCTCTTCGCCAGATTTTGCTTTATAGAGTTCTACTTCTTCCAAGATGGGCCCATCGTAAGATTCGTAACCAAAACTCAAAGCCGTTTTTTCCATCACAGAAAAGAGATAGTCTCTAATGCGTTTATCAACTGGGAAAAAATCTCTCGTCCCTCGGTAGGGTTCTTTACTTAAGGCCATAAATCGTCCTTTGAAAACTTAAAAATGATCCTTGAAAAATAACATATTTGTTAGGAGTTGTCTTCTAGCCAGTTGAAGTCTTTCAAGGGCTCTGGAATGTTGATGGGAGCTTTTTTATTGGGAGCATCGAGCCAATTTTCACTGCTCGGTAGGGGAAGTAGTGTACCTGTTGGAGTTTGCAATGGCGACGGTGTTGATTTTAAAACGTCTATATTTTGATCTGGGTTTTTAAGGTCAATATATTGTTCCAAATTATCAATATGAGTTTCTTTTAGATCCTCGATTGAAATGCGAATTTTTTGAATTTCAATCGAGGATTCGGTCTCGCTTTCAATATTATCAGTTAATTGTTTTGCCGAATTTAAAATTACAATGGACTGATTAAAGTCTTTTATAGAACTTAAAAATATATTTTTAAATTCACTTTTTAAAATTTCTGCACCTCTCTCTACGGCTAAAATGCTTTGGAGGTTTTGTATACTCTTGTTCATAATTTTAATTTTTTTATGCAGGTTTAGAGTTGGAGCGGTGGTAAGTTTTCCACTTTTAAGCTCCAACAAGTAGTCCTTATAAAATGATGAGTCATTGATTTCTCTTACGTCCGATAAAAAAGATAGTAGAAGCCAATTGGTCAGGTTTGAATTAGTTTTCAGGGATTTACTTTTACTATTTGTAAGATCATTCAAAGTCGTTTGAGCTTGATTCCATTCACTGTGTATTAAATCGAGACTTGTTGATTTTTTTGTTTTTGAAAGTAATGATGATTTATCTTGCGAAAAATACTTAATGATTCTTTTATAGAAAAATAATTTGCTCAATATGTAGCAATCCCCTGGATTTAAACGCTCACCAATTCGACAGTTTTTTACATATTCCTTTAATGCTTGGTGCAAAGTTGTAAAATCTTCTTCTTTAAGCGGAGGGTTCTGAATTTCATTCAGAAAAAAGATAATTTCAAATGGGACTTTTTTAGCAGCATTATCACGAATTTTAATCAATCCCATCTCTGCTTTTTCACTTTTAGGGGTAGAGTTATTAACCAACTCAATGGACATTAAGCTTCCATGTAAATAGATGGTAAGCATGGACAAAATTATTTTAATTTTTAAAAAATTAATTCTCATTTCTAAGCTCTGCTTTTACATCACCACTAGTTTGTGTACTGAGCGGATTGAGTAAGTCTGATTCCTTGTATAGATTAGAGCCTTTAATCACAAGAAGTTTTCCTCGATCGATTGAAAGTAAGACACCGTCCATATTTATTAGGCTGGTGTTTGAAAATAAGTAGGTGAGTCTCTTAATTTCATAACTTTCTAAATCAAAAATAAATGCATCATATTCAGGTTTTGAGGTGCTTCCAGTATTTTTAATAAAATATAGCTTGTGTTGATCGTCATAATCACATTGCAAACTTCCAGGATCAGCAAGTTGACTTTGATAAATAGGCTTGACAAGTTTCGTTTGCTCCAGGTTGAAATTCCAGAGGTACATCTCAGTTCCAACATGCAAGTGCGGATGAGCTTTTTTAAGAATAATAATTCGTTGATTGCAAGCGACAAGTTCAATTTGATGTTGGTAAGAAATGACTTTTTCTAATAAGGTTAAATTATTTTTTTGTCTTTCTAGTTTGAAGATGCCCGTTGAACCATCAGCATTTAGATCACTAAATAAAATAGTTGTCTCGTCAATCATGATGACTTGAGGGTAGAAGAAAGGATTTATGCGAGCGTTGATTGATATATTAAATTTTAAGGCTTCATTCTCAGTATTTTGAAAAAATATTTTTTTTGATTTTGAATCGAAGTATGAGAGCCACTTGTCTTGCAAGTGCAGTCGAGCGTGAGAGCCGTGACCGATCATTTTAGGTGTATACCCTCCAAAGTTTATGAGATAAATTTTTTCATTTGGGTTTACTGTGAATTGTTGGTTAAACAAAGGGTTTTCTTGAATCACAATTTGTTTGCGAGCTGGTGTCGACAAGAGAGTGTACTGCGTACCTGGTTCAGATTTAAGTACTTCCTTCAAACTATAGTTGGTGGAAAAATGTAAACTGCCAGATTTCTTTTGATAATATGTATATTTTCCATCTTTAGAAATTAATCGAATATTTTCATTTGATTGCTTGGCCATAAGTTCTGGGTATTCGACAGAGTATAAAGTAGTAGAAATAGAATATAAGACAAAATTGCGGGCGATGGATTGAAGTAATTTATTTTTTGAGGCCATACATTGTCCATAGGCTGAGTGGATGAAGATTTGAATAGTGACTTACTCCATTAAATATTCTTTCCCACTCTATGATTCTTGGTGAAGAAAGATCATCGGTACTAAGTAAAATAACAAACTTTAAAGTGGAAGTTGCTTGATTTAAATATGTTCCAGTAATCAAGAAAGGTATTGGTTGACATTGGTTGATAATGGTCCGAGCTTTCCACTCTGGCAAAAGATCTTCGATACAAGCAAGGCCGAAAACGATTCCATTTTTATTTTGATTTAAGTGGAATTCAATTTCATTAATATTCCGCAAAGGTTTCGACTGTATTTTTTTTACTTCTTCAAAAAGGTTAATTGTTGAATACCGCTCATTTTTAAATGCAGTTGGGAAAAGGTCGAATTTGAAACTTCCTTCAAATCTAATGTTAGATATTTTTTTTTGATCCAAATAGATTACTTTTTCACAAGCTCCAGCCGTGCAACTGTCGAAATTATTAACTATAAAACAGCCTTGTTTGAATTCATTTCGGATGGGATTGTATTTTTTTTTGTCGGTTATTTGGCAGAATGTTTTTGGTAGTGCTCCATAGTGATTATAGAGTATTTTTGAAACAACCTTATCTTCACTTAAAGATTCATCTGACTTATCGCCCGGAATATAGATAGTGCATGTTTCTTTTTTTTCAATTCGATTAAAGTAGCAGATATTAAGAGGCCATTGATTATCATTTTTTATGGAGAAAAATAATTTTGATGCAGTTTGCGCGGACATACTATCGCAATTGTCGATATTGCTATCAATTTTTTCAGGGTAAAAGTGATTAATAATACGATGGATAGAAACGAGTGCAAGATTTGACGAATTTCCTGGGCAGTCATGATAATCAGCTTGCAACTTTGACTCCTTCAATGCTGATGACGCCTGGTCGCAATCGACTTTGGGAAAGTAGCCAGGGTAGCCCTCCATTCCTTTTGTTTGACATGTTTCAGGGGAGTTATTAAATCTTTGGGCACAAAGTAAAAGATCTGAAGTTTTAGGAGTACTTTTTAAGCCTAAAGCATTTTCGCAGAGGTGGCTCATTTTATATGTAGGTGCTTCAGCATTTAAAACTTTATTCCATACATCATTCTTTAGATAATTTTGACAAAATTTTTCTGGAGAGTCTAAGTGCTGACATAGATTTTCTAAGTAAACTCTTTTAAAACTAGGGATTTGTTCTGTATAAAAGTTTGCTTCTTTTTTAGTAATAATTTGATTTTCTGTTAAGTCTCCGCCTGAAATTTTTTTGGCATCATTGATCGTTAAGTTAATCTTACACAGATTTGGTGTGTAAGGATTTTTAAGCCAATAGCCATGAAGTTCTTTGCATTCATTTTGTGTTTTGGGTATAGAAAATGGAATTCCTTCAAGCGTTTTGACAACATTTTTTAAATCAAAAATGATCCGATGTTCTTTTAAGTAAAAGCATTTTTTTTGAGTGATATATTGTACAAATTCATCTTTGGTAAGGAGCATTCTCTGACCTTGATTTTTTGAATCAACGATATCTACTAAAAACTTGCGATCTTTTAAAGAGCTTTTAAAAAAATCATTATCCAACATGGAGTAAAGGGTGCACTCATTTTCTTTTGCTAGGCTTAAAAGCTTGGGGTCAGATTGTGTGAAAATATCTTTTAGAAATGCCTGATTTAAAGAGATTGACTGCGCATTCTTTAATTCAAAGTCATTAAGGATTGAAAGTTTTTTGGAAAGCGATTGTGTTTCAATTTGATCTTTAGTTAAATTTTGAAGTCTTTGTGCAGTTTCAATGAGTCCGAGACTTCGCTTTTTTAGTGTTGAAGAATTTAAGGGTTCACTTGCCTTAAGGTTAAGGCATGTGAACCCTAATATAAGAAAATTAGAGAATAGACTTAGCAAGAATAGAGGCGATGTCTTCAACTTCAAGGTTTTCCGTTTCCTTTACTTGTCCCTTAGATGAGTTAAAGTTTATCATACAATATGAACATGCAGTAGCTAGTTTTTCAACAGACTTTTCTCCGATGTCGTGAAGTCTATTATGTGCGAGGTGTTCGCCTTCGGGGAGTTCGTACCACATATTTCCTCCACCCATACCACAGCACAGTGCCTTGTCTTTACTTCTTTCCATTTCTTTTATTTCAATCCCTGGGATAGCATTTAAAATTCCTCTTGGAGCGTTGTATTCCCCATGATGTCTTCCAAGGTAACATGGGTCGTGGAAAGTGAGTGTTTCATTAACTGGCTTTTCTGGATAGAGCTTACCTGTTGATATGAGTTCTGCTAAAAGCTCAGTATGGTGGACCGTTGCAAATTGCCCTTCATCAAATTTAGCATATTCCTTTCCAATCGTATGAAGACAGTGAGGACAATGTGTTACAACTTTATCAAATGTGTACTGCCGCATGTTAGCAATGTTTTCAATGGCAATTTCATAAAATGAATACTCGTCTCCAAAGCGTCTAATCGGATCACCATTGCATTTTTCAGTTTTCCCCATTACTGCAAAGCTAACACCAGCTTTTTTTAATAATGCGATAGTGTCTTTTACCACTTTTTGATTAGAGCCATCGTAAGAACCTGCACAGCCAACATAGTAAAGATAGTCAACTTTTTTACCTGCTTCAATTACTGGCACATCTAAGCCTTGAGCCCAGTTAAAGCGATCTTGTGCTGAAATTCCCCAAGGGTTTCCTTGGTTTTTGATTTTGTTAACGGCGTCTGCAGCGGCAGGAGGAAGATCTCCAAGTGTGAGAGCTTTATATCTTCTTGCTTCAAGTATCAGGTTGACGTGTTCAATATTAGCAGGGCATTCCTCCATACAAGCTCCACATGTTGTACAGGAGTCGAGCTCATTAGCTGCATAAATTGGATTATCCCCCCAAATATCTTTAGATGTTTCACTCTTCAAGTAAGCTTCGACGGAAAAATCGCGTAGTTTTGTGATAATAAGTTTTGGGTCTAGTGGCTTGCTCGCTAAGTTTGCAGGACAAACTTGAGTACATCTTCCACATTCAACACAGCTTAAAAGATCGAGTCTGTTTTTCATGGTCAATTCATTAATATTGGAAAGACCAAAAGTTTCAGCATTTTCGTTTTCAAAATTCATTGGGCTTAAAACGGCACCGTTTCTTTTTTTGGTAACGAGAGCTTCAAATGGAAGTGCAAAGATATGGAAAAATTTTGTATGTCCTACAGCTGCAATGAAAATCATGGTGTTGACCATATGATAAAACCAAAATGTTCGGTAAGTGAAGGCCATGGCTTTGTCAGATAAGTGAAACGTATTAAACAACTGAGCAAGTACAAATCCAACAGGTGACCAAAGTTGCTCTTCTGCTGGCATTCCAGTACCTGAAATCCTTAAGCCCTCAATGAGGTAGCCAATAATAACCAAGGATGCGAGCATTTGATACATGAACATTTCTGCTTTTGGAGCAGTTGATTTAAGATACTCGGGTTTTAAGATATAGCGTCTTCTGTAGGCAAGTCCAAGACCGACTAAGACCATGATACCTGCAACGTCAGATAAAAAAGATAATACGATGTAAACTGGACCTTTGAATATTTTAAAAGGAGTGTCTGCGTGGATCGCAACGACATCTGTTGTAATCCAAAGAATGAGAAATCCATAAAAAATAAGATTGTGAAATAGGGCGACGTTTTTAAAACGAGGAACTTTTCCAGTAAAAAAAATAGTTTTGAAAAAAGTTGGCCAATTTAGATGTTTGAAAAATTCACTAAAACCTTTGATTCCATTTTGGTTTGTTACAAAATTAATTTTATTATAAACACCTTTAAACATGATTGCAGTGCTTATAAAAAATAGAACATACATTGCCACTTTAAATTCAAAGGGGATATTCCAAAGAACTTCGCGTGCGGCTAGATCTGAAAGAGGGTCCATTTTTACTCCTTTTAGTTACGTTGAGTCGATGATTAACTCAGCGTTAACAATGACGATAATTAATTAAATTGGTTCTTTCATAGACAGAATAGATGAAATGAGAAAATATTTAAATGATAATTTTAATTAATTAAGGAAAAAATATGTCTAGTCGCTTATTCGTATTTTTATTTATCTCGATAGTTGTGTTTACTTCTTGTGCAAGAATTAAAACTTTAAATACCCGTCCCCATCAATACAATGCAGATGCTAGGAATATAGTATGGGTTCAACTTCTAGACTTTAGTTCCTCTGATTTATTGCAGTCAATTTATCAGTCTCAAAGAGGCGATGAGTTGCAATTTCTCGAGCAAATGGATTGTCATGGCTGGATTATTCCTGCGAGCAATAAAGAGCTCCTGCCAAGTTCAGATGTGGCGAGCATGATGCAAATATCTGGGACTATAAAAGATTTAAAAAATTGTTCTGAGGTGAAGGAATTCTCACTTGCACCATTTATAAATAATAAGTACGAATTAGTCATGCTTGAGGATGGCGACATGGGGTCTAATGGAGGAGGATCTAAAGAGCATGGTCGGGTGGAGAGTCTATCAGATTTGTTATATTGCACTAAGGAAAAGCATCAGTGGAACAATCTTCATTACATTAATCTATCATCTGGTTTACTTGAAAATACCAACTTAGTTCAGATTGATTCTTCAAACGTTGTTCAAGCGTTAAATGGGCCCGGGGGAGAATTGCGTGATCGTCAATGTTCGCAAGGTCCATGTAAAGTGTCTCCGTTAACCTATGTAAAAGCGCTGATACCTGAAATGAATAAAAAGACAAATAAGCAAATGGTCATTGCTGTAGATCGAAGACTGGTAGCAAAAAATTTTTCTCTCGATAAAAATGCAAAACAGAAATTAAAAGATCTCATCGTTGATGATTTACTGAAAATAAGAAAGTCCCTTAGAGAGGATTCTTTGCTGCTGATAAGTCTCATTGATGGTCGTAGCGATAAGAATTCTATTCTTGCAGCTGGAGCCAGTTCTGAAAATTTTTGCGGAAGTTTTAGTCATTCCGCAATACTCAAAAGACTTTTATATGAAAATAAAAGGAGATACTTTAATATCTATGAATAGAATAAAACTACTCTACAATATCTGACCGAGCTATTTGATATGTTGTTTGGCAATAGTCACATTTTGTTTCTATACTTTGCTCATCAGGCATAAATACTTGATCTATTCCAGAACTTTGACAAAGTGTCCATAAACCACGAACCATTCTTTCTTTTGAACAGCCACATTTAAATTTTACTTCTTTTGATGCGAGATACTGCAATCCGAAGGATTCTATTTCCTTGATAATGTCTTCTTCATTGCACGAGTGTTTCGAAAATAAAGATTCAAATTGACTTTTAATCTTGTCCCAATATTGAAGTGGCTCCAAACTTTGTTCCGTAGTTTGTTTATCAACATTTTGTTGCGGAAGCTTTGAGATCATTAGGGCCTGATCTGAAACAGGACTTAGTAAAATATGGCTTGAAAGCTGATAAGAGTTTTTTAGTATTAAGTTAGTAATGTCATTCAGTCCTATTTTTTCAAAATTTAAAACGGACACGTAGGGTTCTTTAGCATTTGCCATCATTTTATACAGGCGACATTTTCCAGTGAGCGAGTTCAGTTCATCAACTGATTGAAAGTTTGGATTTTCGGGAAGAAAGAGCGATCGCATTAAGCCATTTTCATTCATTTCAATTTTGTATCGAAGATAGGGTTCATCCGAGTCAATATAAAGTCCAAAATGTTCATCAGGTTTTAAAAATGCAAGAAGCAATTGACTCGTTAAAATCAAGTCGCGATAAAAGGAGAAACTTAATTGATGAATTGGGTGAATGAGAACATGATCATGGATGAGTTTTTGCCCCTCAAGAAAGTGCAAGGTAAATCCATCTTTTTGATTAATAAAGCTAAATAATCTACTTTCTGCAAGCATAAAACTCCAGTTGGTCGCGTTAATGGCTAAGACTAATTATGAACAATAATAATAAAATTGCTCGGGATGATAACAAAAAATAATTTTTTTTCCCACAAAATTATCCTTGTAAATTTCTCAAATCATTTCTACTAAGTGGCTAGGCATATTGGAGTTAAAGCAAGTAGAATTTTATATGTTTCCATGTTCAAAGAAGAATTAGACCTACATCGATTCACTTAAAAATTAATTTTTAGGAGTATAAGGATAAAGTTATGCTATTCGTTAAATATTATGACTCCACTGTTGATTTGACAGGATTGCTAAAAGAGCTGGGCGAGATCAAGGTGATAGTTCCCAGCCCTGCAGATGCAGATCAATTTCGCACTTTTGTTCAATCATCAATTTTGGACATAGTGGAGGTGATGACTATATCTAAATGGATAGGTGATTTTAAGTTACCAGATAATGCGATTCGAGCTCGTAAAGTTGAGCTCATGCAAATTTTGGCCAACTACTGGGTCAATTATTATCCAGATGGAGAATACAATTTTTTTGAGAATAGTTTTGAACTATTTACCGAACTAAGATCATTTAGCTTAAGCCCTGAAGTGCTGGGCGATGTTTTAGCAGAGTTAGATCCAGAGCTGCAAAAAAGCTTGATGCTTTTTTGGGCGATTTTAAACATGGAAAACATTTATGATGAACATGCTCTTTATCATATAGCTGGTGATTTAAATCACGGCGATGTGCCCCTTTTATTTTCAGGGTTTAAATTTCTAAGTGGCGTTCAAATTGAAATGATTAAAAAAATGGCCGAAAAAAGCGATATTTATATTTGTATTCCGAGGTCTGTAAAAGTGTCGGCAAAGGCGACAGATTGGGTCAATTGGATTGACACCTTAGAAATTAAATCATCAGTTCAAATTGAAAATTCAAAAAATAAAATTGCAGTAACATACTATACTTCTCAAAACTTAGTGAACACATTAACTCATTTAGAGGAAAGTATACTACAAGGTAACGAATTAATTTTTGCTCATGCTCAATTGGATTTTTTAAACATTCAGTCTTTTCATCATTTTGGTAAAGATAGAGAAAGTACTCATTCGTTTGTAACCGCAGAAGTGCTTTTTGAAGATAAATGGAAAGATTTAAATCTATGGCTTGCTAAGTTGATTCAAAATCAACATACCATGGATCAAATAATTGAAGGAGTTCAGAACGAGTTAAGTCAGTCGGTGGTGCTTCAAGATTTTCGAAAGTACAAAGTGTATCAACTAGCCTATGAGTGTTTACTTAAGTACAAAAAGAGCGATAGTGTTTTTACGAAGTTTGACAGAGAGCTTGTAAGTGAAGTCGTTAGATTGAATTTGCCAAGAAATTACATCATAGCTCCAAGTGATCAAGGCATCTTCTATAAGCTTTTTTCTTCAATTAAATACTCCAAGAAAAGCAATGTGAGATTTATTATTTTTCAAAAAGAAAATCAGTTGTTTAAAGTCGATCGTAACGATGAATTAAAAAAGATACGAGATCTTCTAAAAAATATTGGGCCTTTGAAACGGACTGAGTTGGACAGTTTGTTTTATCAAGCAGAACTGATTCACTTCGCACAAGAAAACGAAGTACATTTCATAATAGATCAAGAACTTATTGATACGGATCCATTAGTTAAAACTTTTTTAAATTCATTTCAGATCGAAAACGTCGAAATTAATCAATTGGAATTTAAAGAAAATGGCAAGTCTTCGGCACTATTAAATGGTGCTTCTTTTCAAGTTCCAATTAGTCCAACCATGGATTCGCAATTTTTTTCAGCATCAAAAATACAACTGTTTTTGGATTGCCCACTTAAATATTTCTATAAATACAAACTAAAATGGGATGAGCGAGATCAATTGCGTTCAGGTGTGCCGAGCGATGAACGGGGTGTTTTGGAACATAAAATTATTCAAAACTATGTTGAGAGAAATGAGCAATATAATTATGAATTATTAAAAGTGTTGGTGATAGAAACATTGAGGGGGCACTGTGAGGAAAAAAGAATAAAATTAAATCATGTTGAATACTTTAGTCTGTTGTTCGAGTTGATTGACTATACTCAAAGAGGAATTTTAAAAATTTATCAATTAATGAAAGATAAACCGCAGTCAAAAATACATTTTGAGTATTCATTACCACCTAACGAGTGGAACTTAAAAGGCTCAATAGATTGTCTTTTGGTAGGTTTAGATGGTGCGAGCATATTAGATTTTAAGCGGTCGAGTGCGGCAACAGGCACTAAGGCTGAATGGTTTGAATTTCAAAAAGTTCAACTGTGGATTTATGCATTGGTTATGAAAAAACATTTAATAATAAAAGAGATGATGGCAATAAACTTATCTGAGGACGGTCGAGATTTGATTATAGATAACGAAGTTGATTTAAATTTAGAAAAATTTGAAAGTTTTTTAAATATCAAGTTGAATGAAATAAAAAGTGAAGAGCATTTTATCGCCAAGCCAAGGTCGGAAAAAATTTGTCATTTTTGTATTGTAAATGAGCTTTGTTCAAAAGGTGGCGCTCATGAGTAATGAAGTTCATAGCTTACTAAAAAACAATCCGAATCAAGAACAGCTAAAAGCCATTTGTACCAAAAGAGGAGTGATGCTAAAAGCTGGCGCGGGATCTGGAAAAACTTTTGTTATTGTTGAGCATTTATTTCAAAAGATGATCGATTTTAAACGTTCTTATAGAGGAAGTAGTTTTGAAGTTGATTTAGCTACATTTCTATCAAAAATTGTTTTAATGACCTTTACCAATAAAGCCGCGGGGGAAATGCGAGTAAGGATCGCTAGAAAAATTGAAAATTTGATTTCAATTGAAGATGATATGGGGGATCGAGATTTTTACAAACTGATCTTTAAGCATCAAAGCTTGATAAACATATTAACGATACATGGTTTATGTCTAAAATTAATTTCTCTAAAATTAAGTAAGGACATGCCAGCTACATTTAACATTGCAAGTAAGGAAGAAGTTGAACTCAAAGTGTTTAAGCTTGCAGATGAGTGGTTTGATTTAAATATAAATAAATTATCAGACATAGAATTGGCTTATTTTCCAAAATTTAAAATGGCCATGGTTGAGATATTCAATTCGGCAGAACTTAGATTGTTGTGGCATGGGAGTTCTTTGAGCGAGATAAGTATTGAAAGTTTGCTCGAGAATTTTTTTGTTAAATTTAATGAATTGGAATTTGTCTCACCACTTTTATGTGAAGACATAGTGTTTACAAGTTTAAAGCCTCAAAATATATCCAGCAGATTTATTGAAAATTTCGCTCAATTAAAAAAGAAAGTGAACATAAGCAAAATTAATCGCGAGGGTTATGAATTGCTTTTACAAATGTTCGAAGAGTTTAAGCGATCACCAACTGCTCCAACAAATTTGAGTGATTATGAGCGAGAGTATTTTAATGAATTGAAAAACTTAAGAAGCGTAGTGTTGGAAGTGAGTGAAGTGATAAAATCATTTCAAGAGGACTTCGAAGGTTTTTCTATTTGGCAGAATACATTGAAGGATTTATTTCAGTATATTGAAAATAAATACCTAGCAATTAATGTATTTTCTTTTGCCGATCTCGAATATTACGCCCATGTATTAATGCAAAATGAAATAATAGCAAAAAAAATTCAAGATGAATTTGATTACTTAATTGTAGATGAATTTCAAGATACGAGTGAAATACAATTTCAAATTATTAAAAAAATTGTTGCGGATGATTTTAGTAGATTGTTTTGTGTAGGGGACGTAAAACAAGCGATTTATGGTTTTAGAGGTGGGGAGCTGGGTGTTTTTAACGACGCCGAAAAGAGGTATGGGCAAGATTTTGTATTGCGATTACAAAACAACTATCGTTCACTTTCTGTGTTGATAGATTTTAATAATAAATTTTTTAAAAAAATTATTAACACCTCAGAAGGGTACAAGCCCGTACTAGATAAAGAGAAAATTGTCGTAGATATGCAAAAATACCCACATATTGCCCAGGGGTATCAAGGCGAAGTTTTTCAAATAATTTATGATTCTCCTGTCAAGCCAAAGGCTGAGGAAATAGAGTTCATAGAAGCTCAAATGATCATGGATGAAATTACGAAATCGCTTGATTCATTTAACAGCATTGCAATTCTTTACAGCAGGTTAAAGCCTAGTAAGCAATTGATAAAACTTCTGGAGGATCAGTGCATACCATTTAGAGCGCAAGTTAAAAATAATATTGAAAGTGATTTTTTATCAATATTATTTAAGCAACTTCTCAAGTTGAGCATAAATTCTACAGATGAAATAAAATATAAAACACACTATCAACTTATAGAGCTAAGTCTTAAAAAAATGATGGGTCTTAGTTTAAGCAACGTGGCTATTGAAGAATTCTTTTTAAATGAGAAATTATGGGGACTTTCTATTGCGTTTAAGCAGTTCTTGTTTTCTGTTGGCATCAATGTACTCAATTATAGAATGAATTACGCATTCATAGAAGAGCAGATCAAACTCAATCGAGATGATAAGATAGAGCTCATTAAAAGGCTAGAAAACAAAAAAGAAAATGTTAGTTATGAATATGTTTTTGGAGATGGTGGTAAAATACAAATCATGTCAGTACATGCGTCAAAAGGCTTAGAGTTTGACTTGGTTATTATGGGCGGAGTTACCTCAAATGGGAAAACAAGAGGAAGTAGTGATATTGTTGGAAATTTCCCATTTAGCTTTAAGTGGAAGGTGAAGAGTTCTCAAAAGACATATTTAAAGTCACCTTTTTTGTTTTTGGAAGAAAAATTCAGAAGGATGAAGAACTCATCTGAAAATAAAAGACTGTACTATGTTGCATGCACACGAGCGGCGAAGAAGTTGGTATTCCCTTTAATTAAATTTGATGGAGAAATATTTTTTAGCGGCGATGACTCGTGGTCAAATGGAATTAGTCAGTTTTTAGGAGAGTTTGATTTTGTGGTTGAAGAGTATAAGTTAGTCGAACGTGCGAAGGCTCAAAGTAATATTCCAGAGCTTTTTCGGCAAAATAAAAATTTTCATCATGTAGATAGTAATCGTAGATTAATCATATCTTCTGAGTTGTCAGTGACGAGGTTGTCGACTTTATTCCAGTGTCCTTTTAAATTCTACCTTGAATCAATCTGCAAAATTAATGTCCAAGACTTGCCAAGTCACTCTTTGTTAGATGTAAGTAAAGTCACTAGTGAAAGTGACCTTGATATAGAAAACGAATTTTTTTCTTCCAAAAAAAGAGGCACGGACATTCATTCCTTTCTGGAAAGGTATGTCAAAAATGGGATGTATAAAAGCACGAGAGTAAAATCAGTTGACGAAGTAAAGGCCATAGAAACTTTGAAGCTATTTTTAATAGATAAGTCGCTCGTACAATTGGAAGCAGAAAAAGTAATTAAGTTTACGCTCGAATCTCTTGGACAAATGGTCAGTGGGAAAATTGATCTATTTGCCATTGATAGTCTTACAAGTAATGTGCATTTAATTGATTACAAAACTGGTTCTCGAAAAGTGGAGGATGAAGAGCATTACTGGGCACAACTTGAGTTGTATGCATTAAGTTTTTTTCAGCGTAATGAGCCCCATTTATCAAAAGTCGTACATTTGCATCTTATTTACCTAGATCAAGGGCAAGTTATAAGCAAAGAGGTCGATGTCATTAAGCTGAGAATGAGAGAGCAGTCTATGATCATACAAATGCAGAAATTATCAGAGAAAAATAGGCAGCATTGTGCTCAGTGCGACTTCAAATCAATTTGTAGATAAAATCACTCAGGAAAAATGTTCCAGCATTAGTCTCTTGAATCACTTAAATTGAAAGCTATGACTGCTGTGTTAAAATAAATTAATTAAAATCAATTCTATGGATGGAATATGACGAAATGTAATTTGTTGATTGTTTTTGTAGTTTGTTCTTTCTTTTTAAAATCAGAAGCCAGTGAAAAGGATGTCTATGATTTTTCTTGGTTAGATCCAGATAAGGAAGTTTATGTTTTACAAAACAGAAAATTTAGAAAGAAAGAAAATGCCACAATTCATTTTGGTGGAGGTATTACAACTTCCGGAGCTTTTATTAATTCAACTTCATTGCAGGCAAGATTCAATTATTTTTTTGGAGAAGAATTAGGAGTTGAGTTCCTTTATGCCAAAAATTATGGAAAGGAAAATGAAGCAGCTTTACTAGCTCAAACTAGTGGTCCACAAGGAACTGGTACAATTCCATTTCGAAGAATTACAAAAAATTATACTGGCGCATATGTCCTTTGGTCTCCTTTTTACTCTAAGATAAATACATTTAATAAAATTGTTTACATGGATTGGATAATGGGGCTTGGAGTTGTATCTCTGGCGGAGGATAATAACAAACTTGCCTTCAGAAGTGCTTCACTACGCAATACGGTTAGTTCCGAATCCCACTTGGGATTATCATGGCAAGCATCGATGAAATTTTATGTTAGTGAGCATTGGAATATTCGTGCAGATTTAACTGCTGGACATTTTAATGTTGAGAAAGCATCTGGAGATGGGAAGACACTTTTTTCTAATTATGATGCCACTTTATCATTGGGATACACCTTTTAATACAGTGTGATTGATAAAAGATGAGTTTAAAATGAAAAGAAAATTATTGTTGATTCTTGTTGTAACTTTAAGTGCTTTAAACTTAACTGCATCGTTGAAAGATTCCCAGAGGCATTATTCCTCAGGTGACAAAACGAAATACTTCAAAGTAGCCACTGAATTAATGGAAGATAAACTTTACTTTACGGCCTTGCCATTTATTAAAGACTATCTTTTGGCTACAAGTAGAACAAATGATGCCGTATTTGATAGTGCAATCGATGAACTAATAACAGAGGTCGGAGTAAAGCAATTTGAAGTTTTGCCAAACACAATGCTTGAAAAATCGGGTGCGCCTACAATTAAATACATTTTAGCTAGAAAAGAATTTAGAAAGGCAAGGTACGAAAGTGCACTTAGATATCTTAAAAATTTTATTGATGATAGTCATCCTGTAAAGCCCTACGCTCTACTCCTAGAAGGTAGTATTCACTCAATTTTAAAAAATGAAGATCAATCGATAGAGTTCTTCAAGGATTGCATTTCAGTTGCCAATAAGCACATTGATAAAGCTGACGACTTGGACAGGAAGAGGCAGTTGATTATAGCAAGAGATTATTGCCTAGTAGGAATTAGCCGTACTCAATTTGCGAAAACAAATTTTACAGATGCCTATTTGAGTTACTTAGATCTCCCTAAGTCTTCTCATATTTGGCCAGAAATTTTATTTGAAGAGGCATGGAATAGTTTCTTTTTAAAAGATTACAATCGTACTCTCGGAAAATTGGTAACATATAAAGCTCCAGTACTCAATTATGTTTTTAATCCAGAAATCGATGTACTTAGAACATTGACATTTATGGAGCTTTGTTTGTGGGATGATACAAAAAAATCAGTTGAAGATTTTTATAACAAATACGAAACGGATTATGATCAGTTTAAGAAATTTTTGAATTCACTAGGGAAAGATTATAAATTATTTTATAATCTTGTGAGTGAAAAAGATCGTTTTATTTCAAAATCAAATTCACTTCTTACTCACACTGTTCAAAATATTGCTCGCGACCCAGCCTTTGTAGAACTTAAGTTATCGCTTGAAAAAGGGAAAAAAGAAAAAGAACTTTTAGAAAAGTTGGCAAGAAATAAACAAGTTTCTGCTGATTGGAAAAGCTTATTGGAAGAAAATCTTAAAGATTCATTGTCACTTCAACGAGACATTATTGGAAGTTATATTCGAGGTCAATTTCAATTAAATAGTGCTCAGATATATAAGGCATTCGAAGATATGAGTTATATCAAGTTGGAAGTACTCTCTAAAAGGAAAAATGAAATATATAAAGATTTTAACGGAGCAGAAGGACGATCGAGAGGAGACATTGCTTACTTGAAAAGAAATGAAAAGCAATACTTTTGGATTTTTAATGGGGAATTTTGGGCAGATGAATTAGGGGATTATGTATTTTCTCTTAGGTCAGAGTGTCGATAATAAAATAGGATAAAAATTATGAAGTTATCAATAAGTACAATTTTTGTTTTTATTTTTATGGCCCAATCATCATTGGCCAATATTGAAACTCGAAGAAATGAATTGTTAAAAGTACTGGATGAAGAATTGTATGAAATATCCAGATTAAATAAGAAAAACAATGGGAAGAGTCCAGATGTTGTCTTGAGAATGGGACAGGTATTGTTGGAAAAAGCTCGGGTGTTAAGAGATAGAGAAAATCAAAAATTTTTAGAAGTTTCTTCAGAAAAAAGAAGTGAAATTGCAAAAGAAGATTATTTTAAAGACTCAAAAAAATACTTTGATCAAGCTAGTAAAACGGTTTTGTATCTTTTGAAAAATTTCCCGAACTTTAAGGGGAGAGGGGATGCATTTTATATTTTAGCATACAATGCTAAAGAGCAAAAAAACGAAGAAGAATCTAAAAAGTACTTTCAAAAAGCACTAGATGAATCAAAAACAGATAGTCAAATTGCTGACAAATCTCGTATTGCTCTCGCTGAAATTTACTTTAATAGAGGGTCATTTGATAAAGCAGAGTTACTTTATGAGGCTGCTTTAAAAACAAAAAGAGATAAGTGGTGGACAAAAGATGCTTTTAATTTAGCGTGGAGCTATTTTAAACTTGGAAAATACAATAAAGCTATTGATACCATGTTAGAATCCTATCAGCTTTCTAAGAACAATCAATACATAGATATGACTAAAAGTATTGAACGAGATATTGCTTATTTTTTTACAGAAGCAGGGAGAACGAATGATGCAGTTATTTTCTATAAAAAAAATGGGAAAAATGCATCTGAAGTCTTGTTAAAAGTTGGAAAATATTTAAAATCTCAAGGAAAGTTTGCAGCATCAGAAAAATCACTTTCCGAAGCTCTTAATTTAAAACCTAATGAAAAAGATGAAATTGAAATTAATCTAGAGTTGCTTAGTCTGTATGAAAGATTTGGAAAGTATGACAAACATCTTGTATCAACACAGAGTTTACAATTGGCTAGTGAAAAGAATCCACTTTCAGTAGAGCAAGTAGAAGTTTTAAAGTTTAATGCACAGAAGGTCGGGGCGATTCTTCAACAGCAAGTAGTTTCCAAAACATTTGATCATCAACAAGAAGTAAGGCTAAATAAGGCAGAGTCTGCTGTTAAGTATTTTATGACTCTTGCAAAAATTGATCCTGATAAAAGTGCAGAGTACTTGTTCCATGCGGGCGAGACCTTATTTGCAATGAAGGATTTTGATAGAGCTTCAGGTTTTTATGCTGAGTCTGTCAGTCGCTCAAAACAAACTGGTCAAAAAAGTGACAAGAAGTTTGAAACTCTGGCTGGGAATGCTTTGTTGGTTGCTCTAGGTTCTGGGGTCAAAAAGGAAACGGCTGATAAATATTTAGTAGCTGCATATGAAAGTTATTTAACTTCTAATCCTAAATCAGATAAGTCATCAAATATTTATCAAAGGCTTTTTTCTTCTTATTTGGAAAAAAATGAAATTAAAAATGCAGAGATGGTTTTAGAAAAATATCATTTAAACTTTCCATCTGAAAATGAGACGCAAGAAAAAATGATTGCAAAGTTAATGGATGCTTACCGTGATTCAGGTGATCGAAAGTCACTCGTACACTGGTCGAATAAAATTGATCGTAAAGAATATATTGTTTCGAATGAATATGCAAAAAAAGTTTCTGAGTTATTGCTTAGTATTCAATTTGATAAAGTTGAAGAGTTAAGCAGCAAAGGGAACAAGAAAGATGCACTAAAAGGATACTATGATATTTATAAAAACCCCGAGACGACAATGGATGCAAAAAAAATAGCAGCATATAATATTGCGGTTATTTTTTATGAGACTGGCGACTGGAAGCAAGTTTTTGCATGGATGGATAAAGCTCTGAGTCTTATGAAGACAGATGAGATAGTTAATTTTGAAAAAGATATCATTATTTTTACAACTGACTTGTTTCAACGTAGACGATTTAGAGAATCAGCACTGTTGAGTGAAAAAGCATTTGATAAAGTCTGTTTATCAGATTCAAAAAATATTAAAACATTCTACAAGAATGCGAATATTGTTTATTTAGCTGCAAAGGAAATGGATAAGAGTAAATCACTTATTAATAAAGCCATGAGATGTAAGTTAGCGAGTGAATTTGTATATGCAGGTCTGAATGATCATTTGTTAGAGCTTGCTCTTCAGAATAAATGGTCTTCAATGGTTGAAATTCTTAAAGGGTTTGAGACGAATAAGGACGCATGGCCATATATTATTCAACCAGTATTTATACTTGCTAATGAACTTGAGTTGATTGGGAAATTAGAAGAAGCTCAAGCGTACAAAAATAAAGTGATCATTTTCTATGAAGAGTCTCTAAGAAAGAAGATAGCAGTTGGAGTAGAATCTTTAGAATCCGTCGCATCAGTCAAAATACAAGAACTAGATTTACTCTCAAATAGTATTAAAGCGATTGAGTTAAAATTTCCAGAGAAAGAATATAATAAGCATTTGAAAGAGAAATTTATCAAGTTGGAGAATTTATCTAGTAAAGTAGAATCTGTTTCTGAGCTTGGTTCAGGTGAAGGAATATTAAAGAGCTATAGAATTTTGATTGAAGCATACTTGCATGTTGCTAATGAAATTGAAAGTTTTAAACCTGAAGGGAAAAATGCTGATTATGTAAAGTCATTTCAAAAAAGCATGAGTGAGCTAGTAAAGCCATTGCGCAAAACTGCACAAGATTTTTTCGTAACAGCAAAAAAGAAAATAGAAGAAGATCAGATATTGAGCAAAGAAAATCAATGGTATTTAAATTCTGACAAAAGCAAAGTATTTCCTTTGTTATTAAACTCGGATGGCGGTGTCCTTATGGATAAAGCAGGAGCTAAGTAAATGATTAACAAGCAATCAAAATGGATTATATTAATGACGATGTTGATGGCATTTTCATGTGCTTCAAATAAAAATATCAAAACAAGAAAGCTTGCAAGCGCTGATGAATTAAAATTAGATGATGACTATAATTGGCTAGAGAGTTTAAATTTTGACAAAAAATCTGAAAAAAAGTTTGTTGCCTCAGAAGATAAATTTAAAGAAATTGTTCCCGAAGAAAAAAATGCAGTAACAAAAGAATCAGTCGCAACGATTCAACCCGATCTTTTAGGGGCAGAACTTAAAAAACCTCAAGACACACTTTCTTTAATAATTTTTAATTGCTACAAAGGTCAATTTGACGATGCTTTTCAAATGATAGAGAAGCACTATGCGGAATATAAAACTAACCCTAGCTATTGGAATCAAGTTGGTAGTTGTTATTACTTACAAGGTGAATTCAGTAAGGCTATTTTGTTTTATAATAAATCTAGAGATTTTAGTGCAAATTATGCTCCAGCTCTAAATAATCTTGGAGTTGTTTACGAGAAGCAAGGACGATTTCAAAAAGCACTTGTTGCTTATAAAAAAGCTTCAGAATTAAATGCATTTTCATCTAGCGTTAATTTAAATTTGGCAAGATTGTATTTGAAATTTGGTTTAAGTGAAAAAGCTAAGCCTCTCATTTCTTCTTTGTACAATCGATCTCCTAAAGATCCATTAGTCTTAAACGCAATCGCTGTTTTGGCATTACAGAATCAACAATATTTACAAGCAGTAGAATATTATAAATCTTTGGGGCAAGTTGAACTAACAAAGCCCGACTTTGGATTAAATTATACATTGGCACTTTTTTACGCTGGTAAAGTTAATGAAGCACGTCAGTTTTTTCAAAAAATTTCTGATGTAAGCGGGGAGCTTAAGAGGTATGCCGATGAGGTTAATGTGGTTATTCAAAACAGCATAGTATCTGATGAAAATGAAAAGGAGACACTATGAAGTTTATGGCCAAAAGTTACATTGTTTTAATTTTAATGATTGCAATCACTTCATTGAGCGCTAAAGAAAAAAAGTCAAATGTAAAACTCAATGGATTTGAGAATAAAGAAGTGATTGAAAACGGTAAAAAAATTATTTACAGCTACAAGCAATTTGAAAAGTTTGACTTTGACGAACTAAATATTGAGGGGCAAGCTGGACAGCCTTCTGATTTGTCGATTACTCCAGGAACAAGTAAGGAGTTTTTAAACAGATTACCTTATAGAAAATCTTTTACACTCGAAATAAAAAAAGGGATTGAAAGGGTTCGCTAATTTTTTAATAATTTGCTGGAAATAGACTGCGCTCGACACCCTCGATCATAATGTGAATGCATTTAATATGTACCTCTTGAATGCGATCACTTATTTGTGAATCGACAATAAGTGCGACATCGACGAGATTTTTTAAAGTTCCACCACCTTTACCAAGTAGGCCAATCACCTTCATTCCTTTCTTTTTAGCTTCGTTTACCGCATTTAAAACATTGGGCGAATTGCCTGACGTTGAAATGGCCAGCAAGGTATCATTTGCTTCTCCCCACCCTTCGACATAGCGAGAAAAAATAAATTCAAAACCAAAATCATTGGCGACACATGTGATATGTGATGAATCTGAAATAGCTACAGCTTTAAGTGCAGGACGATTTTTTCTAAATCGTCCGGTTAACTCTTCTGCAAAGTGCATGGCATCACACATCGATCCTCCATTCCCACAGCTCAGTACTTTACCACCCTTATTAAATGTAGTGACGAGCATTTGAATTGCTCGCTCCATTTTCTGCATGTTTTCGCTGTCGGCGATAAATTTTTGCAGAACTGTGTGCGAGTCATTAAAGGAGTTTTGTATGAAATCCATGCAGTGCCTTTTTGTTGTTTAAACTAATTCTTCGAGAGATTTTTTAATTTCTTCTTTTGGTTGAACGCCAACGAGAGTTTTAGAAGCCGTACCATTTTTAAAGAAAATCATAGTTGGAATTCCGCGCACTCCAAATCTTTGAGCTAGTTCTGGATTGTCGTCCACGTTCACTTTTAAAATTTGTGCTTTATCTCCAACTTCTTTGGCAACTTCATCGAGAATTGGCCCGAGCGTGCGACATGGTCCACACCATTCTGCCCAAAAATCAACGAGCACAGGTTTGCCAGCTTTGATAACGTCATTTTCAAAATTTTGTACATCTGTTTTATTAACTAATCCCATCTTGGACTCCTTTTCGTTTAGATAGAAACTTATTTTATACTTTCTCAACAAGCATTATCAAGAGATGATTCAATATCTTCCCTATACAAAAGTTGCCACAAACATTCTGCACTTGTACACTTCCACTATGAAAAGGAATGAATTTTTAGAAAAAGCTTTAAATCTTGCTCGCTATGTAAGAATTTTGGCAAAACTCATTGATTTATCAATCGTTTTTTTTCTAGTTCTTATTTTTTATTTCACAGGTTTTTATCAATGGGGATTATTTCTAGGAATCCTTTATTTAGGACTCTCTGATGGATTGGGATATGGTCAATCGTTCGGCAAAAGAAAAATGGGGTTCGGCGTAAAGTCACTTGTGGATGGGGCACCTTGTTCGTATAAGCAATCAATTATTAGAAATAGTCCATTAACTCTTCCGTTATTTTTATTATCTATTCCTTTTTGGGGTTGGATCGTTGGTAGTATAGTGGGTACTATGATTATGACGGTTGAGTTAATGCTCATTCTGCAAAGAGACTCCGGACATCGTTTGGGAGATAATATGGCCGAAACAACTGTGATGGCTAACGATGATCACGAACTCCAACGGGAGCGACGCGAAGAGCTCGAAAGAAAATTTAAAAAAAATAAAAAATCTCCCTGGTTAACTGCTAACTCCAACAAGAATCCTACTAAAAATTTAAAAGCATTTTGTGAGAAATAAATGTCCAATCAAAAAACACGCTTAATTATTGTCGATGTCTCAAATTTTATTTTCCGAGCATTTTTTGCCATTCGGCCGATGCACGCCCCAGATGGAACACCCACCAATGCGGTATATGGAATTTTTACGATGCTGCTTAAGTTGATTTCGGATCATCGGCCTACACATTTATTTTTAGCGAGAGATACCAAGGGCGGTTCATTCCGCAACGAACTCTATCGAGAGTACAAAGCTAATCGCAGCGAGCCTCCCGACGATTTGATTCCTCAGTTTAAATTAATCGATGAGTTGATTGAGAAAATGGGTCTTCCTACTTTTTCGCACAATAATTTTGAAGCAGACGATATTATCGGAAGTGCCGTCACTCAATGGAAAAATGAGTTTGATGAAATTTACATCGCTTCGGGCGATAAGGATCTCATGCAATTTGTGCACGAAAATGTTTTTTTGCTCGATACGATGAAAGACAAACTTTACAAGCGAGAGGATGTCTTTGAAAAGATGGGAGTCTATCCCGAGCAGATTGTCGATTACTTATCGATCGTGGGCGACACATCCGACAACATTCCAGGGATGAAGGGCATTGGCGCTGTCGGTGCTGCTCAGTTATTAAAGAACTATGGAAATTTTGACAATATCGTGAGTCACATTGGAGAGCTGAAGGGAAAAAAAGTCATCGAAGCGTTTACCTTGCATTTAGAGGCCGGTTTGCTTTCCAAAAAATTAGTGCAAATTTGCACCGATGTTGAATTGGGTCATCATGCCACCGAAACAAAATTTCAATTTTATCCCGGGATTGAATTAGAAACATTTCTAAAAAATTTGGGTTTTAAATCCATCTTGCTTAAAATTCAAGAATTGCGCTTTCAACATCACCTAATGCAAGAATCCGATAAGCAAATTTCCCCTTACGAGTCTGTCAATGATGGAAATCCTGAACTCACTGACACGCCTTTGTTTAAACAACTAGAAGTTGTACCCTTTGAAAAAATAGAGGTGACGGACGATGTTGCATCAGTGGATGATTTTTATAAAAATTTATTTGATCATCATACTTTAGCTATTAACCCAGTTTATACTTCAAAAGATATTTTAAATCGGGAGATCAGAGAGCTATATGTTGGCGTCGCAAATAAGGTTTGGAAGTTTAGTGGGCAAAGTGCTATCGATGTTTTTATAACCCTACATGCGAAGCGTGGGCTGGTTATAGCCTCCAGTGATACTAAAAGAGATTTGGCATTTTTAAGGCTTCATCGTCGAGACGTTGATGCGGAACTCTTTGATGTTGTAGTGGCTCATTTTAACTTAGCGGCTCAATCCAGACACGATCTGAGTTCAATTTCCGAGGAATATCTCAAAAAAAGATTAAACGAGGATAGTCCAATCTTTGATTGGGAAAAAACTTTTTTAATTTTTAAGCTCAGAGAGATTTTAGCTTTTAAGATGAAAGAGTTTCGTGTGGACCATGTTTTTCGCGATATCGACATGCCACTTTTAAATGTCCTCGCCAAGATGGAATTAGAAGGAATTGTTCTCAATCCAAATTATCTCAAAGAACTCGAGGGAGAATTGGAAAAAGAAATTAAGTCGATTGAAAATAATATTTTTTCCATTTCTGAGATGGAAATTAATCTCAACTCGCCCAAGCAAGTAGGGGCGATGCTTTTTGAAAAAATGGGATTACCTATTATTAAAAAAACGAAAACGGGTTATTCGACCGATGCAGAAGTTTTAGAAGAACTCGACGGTATGAACTTGAATCCTGTACCTGGATTGCTGTTGACTCATCGAGAGTATGGAAAAATTCTTTCGACTTATGTAAAAGCATTGCCGGAGCTCATTCACCCAGAAACAAAAAGAGTTCATACTAATTACAACATGACTATCGCCCAGACGGGAAGGCTCTCTAGCACTCATCCTAATTTACAAAATATTCCAGTTCGCAGTGAGATGGGGCAAAAAGTGCGGAAGGCTTTTATTGCTAAGCCCGGTCGCTTGCTCTTGTCCGCCGATTATTCGCAAGTCGAATTGAGATTGCTTGCTCATTTTTCCGAAGATCCAACCATGCTGAAAAGTTTTAATGACGATCTCGATATACACACACAAACGGCTTCGGAAGTCTTGGGAAAACCACTAAGTGAAATAACACCAAACGATCGCTCCATGGCCAAAACGGTCAATTTTGGTTTGATGTATGGACAGGGTTCTTTTGGTCTTGCTCAAACTTTAAAAATCAGTCGTCATGATGCAAAAATGTATATAGAAAAATATTTTGCTCGTTTTAATTCGGTGAAAACTTTTCTCGATCATTTAAAAGACAAAGCGGAGCAAACGGGTTTTGCCGAAACTTATCATGGCAGAAAAAGAGTGATTCCAGAAATTCAATCGCAAAACAGAACGATTAAAGCGCAAGGTGAGCGAATGGCGATTAATAGCCCCATTCAAGGAACCGCTGCCGATATAATTAAACTTGCCATGATAGCCATTGATCAGAAAATCGTGCAAAAGGGCCTGCAGTCAAAAATGTTGTTGCAAGTTCACGATGAACTTATTTTTGAAGTAGTTGAAGAAGAATTAAGTGTGATGCAGGAACTTGTAAAAAATGAAATGGAAAATGTGGTGAAACTTAAGATCCCACTTTCTGTATCCATGGGCTATGCAGTGAATTGGTTTGAATTGTAAAAATATTTTTGAGAGTGAGTATGGTAAAGAAAAGTAAAACGAGATGCTTTTGGGTCAACTTAGATAATCCTGTTTACGTCGAATATCACGACAAAGAATGGGGAAGAGTCAACAAAGACGATCAATACTTATTTGAAATGTTAATTTTAGAGGGCGCTCAAGCTGGTCTATCTTGGGAGACTGTTTTAAATAAACGACAAGAGTATCGCAAAGTTTTTAAAAATTTTGATATAAAAAAATGTAGTAAAATTAAAAATGAAGAATTGGAAATAGCCTTGTTGAATCCAGGCATTATTAGAAATAGACTCAAGGTTTATTCGGTCCCAATTAATGCCCAAAAAATTTTAGAAATGCAAAAAGAGTTTGGAAGTTTTGCTAACTATCTATGGTCTTTTATAGAGCATAAACCGATCGTCAGGACACTTAAAAAGGGAGCATTTCAAACTTCAAGTGACGTTTCTGATGCAATTTCAAAAGACCTGAGAAGAAGAGGATTTAAATTTGTTGGAACCACGATTATTTATGCTTATATGCAAGCCATTGGAATGATCAACGAGCATTTTGATTACTGCTTTTTGTGCAATGAGAATAAAAAATCATGAGTCAACTCGCTAAAAAAAATATTTTTTTACAAAATATACCCAAAGTCTTCGCGCTTAATTTTTTTATGATGTTTTTGGTGGTTATCCCAATCATCGTCCCTTACTGGGAATCATTTCAACTTAAAATGGAAGATGTGTATAAACTGCAAGCGATATTTGCCATGACAGTTATCGTGCTCGATATTCCTATGGGTTATCTGTCAGACATCTTAAGCCGAAAGACATGCCTAATAGCAATGGGAATTTTCAATGCATTATCCTATCAGTTTTTACTTCACGGAGATACTTTTTATCACTTTGCCCTCTTTGAATTTTGTGCTGCGATTTCAGTCTCCCTTTTTTCTGGAACTGATATTGCCCTAATCTATGACTCTCTCGATGCCGCTAAAATTGAAGAAGATAATCACATGAGTTTTCTTGGAAAAAGAATTTACTTTAGTCAGATAGGTGAAACCTTCGGTTCGCTTTTAGGAGGGTACTTAGCCGCAACATCGCTTAAAAATCCGGTGTGGGTTAATTCCTTTACTGCGATCATTCCATTTTTTATCGCACTCACGGTGCATGAACCACCGCGAGTAAAACTGAACCATCGCAATCACTTTGAGAATATTAAATTTATGATGAAGAGCTTGTTTGGTCATTCGACACTGCTGACTACGATGATTATATTTAATATTGCATACGGGTTTTCCACTTTCGCAGCTGTCTGGGCCTTTCAATCTTATTGGAAAGCTGCAGACGTTCCGTTGCAATATTACGGTTATCTGTGGGCGAGCTTTAATTTAGTTGTCGCCATTTTGGCGAGAAATGCTGGAAGAATTGAAAAAAAATGCTCCTCAATCGGAGTGGTGTTAATGGCCGGTATTAGCCCCATCTTGGGCTATTTTTTAATGGCCTACTTTAAATATCATTGGGCTTACGTGTTTGCGATCTTCTTTGCGCTTACCAGAAGTTTAAATAGCGTGGTGGTGCAAGATGGAATAAATGCCCGCGTTCCTAACTCCATGCGCGCGACGACCAATTCCTTTTGCAGTCTGGGGATGAGGTCAGTGTTTGTCGTTTTAGGCCCATGGATTGGTCGCAGTATTGACCAACACGGGGTTCATCAGACTTTTTATAAACTAAGTGGGGTTTATGTTTTGTTTTTTATACTTATTCTTATCCCACTCGCTCTTCAACGAAAACAATTTCGACCCTTAAAAACGAATTAGGTTTAAGCTTAGAGCAGGATTCTTTTTTTCTAAGTCAATGACTTTTTGTGAAAGTTGCTCAATGAAGTTTTCCAAGGATTCAATGCGATTTGTTTGTTCAATATAATCGACAATATATTGTGCAAAAGTGGATTCAGTTTGATTCACGTAATCTTGGTAAAACTCACTTAATATATGCCTTTCATCTTTAGTCATTCGACTCGTATCAATTTTTTCAAAAAAGTCTAATAAGTAAAAAGGATGTGTCGAACTCATAAATGTAGCGATCTGTGAATATTTTGGTTGCTTTAAAAGCTCATCCGTTATTTTTTTTATTTTTATTCCATACTGGCTTTTATGCGGTTGAAATTCGAGTTTTTGTTGCTCATTAATCATATCGTAAAGAGAACGAGTTAATAGGTCTAATGCTTCATATAGTGCTTCAATTTTATATTGAAAAAAACTGACAATTCTATCAACTCTCGCTTTTATCGGTAGGTAGTGTGTAAAAAGATCTAGTGGGTTATTTAATTTCTTATCTTGATAGCTCATGACTGCTTGAAGAAAAGCGAGGTCGCCATTAAAATGTTCAAAATTGGTCATCGCTTTTGCGAGTGAACTTTTATAAATGGCATCCATTTTTTGTTGAGCAAGACCCGTAAGCAAAGTCTTATGAGTCACTCCATGAAGTAAGTTTGTTTTGAATTGCTCAGGGGTACTTGATTGATTAATGTGAGCAATTAGCTTAATGGCTTTGCTTAGATTGTGTTTGGCAAATTGATTTATGCGATAGTCGAGGCCACTGATATCCCTGCCCCTTGTAAAAAATGACTGATATGTAACTGGAAATTGGAATTGGATTAATTTTAAAATTTCCCTTTCATCTACAAGGTCGCTGCTAAAATTTAAATTGTTTAAAATTAAGATTGCTATTTCTTCCGGGCTTTGCCCAGAAAGTAATCCTGAGTAGAGTACATAATCTCTTATCGTCGGGACATTGATGGGGGATTTATTCTCATTAAGAGACTTTAAAAATAAATCATGTGCTGACATAAATTCTTTTTTTAAAAAAGCAGCAAGATAATAATTGTTTTGAATAAAATTATTAAAATTAAATGCAGCATGGCTTTTTTCCAGATTTAAAATGCTCTGACTTAATATCTTTAGGGCTTCTTTAAAACTAGCAGGCTTTTGCATCTCTTTTTTTTCACGATATGAATTTAAATCTACAATTTGAGATAAGGATCCTGCACATGCTGATTCGGCAAATCCATATTGAAACTTCAATACAATTAGAACAGTAAAAAAATTTAAAAGCTTGCGACTCATGCTCATACCTCGTGTGGTATACCACCATAATGCGTTAGTTTGTTTATTATAAATGATTACGATGAGGGGGGAGGAAGTGGTGTAAAAAAAATAGAGTGTCTAGAAAATAGACATCTTGACTCAAGTTGTCCAAAAGAAAATCAATATAAAATGTCCCCAATAGAGCTCAATTTGAATGAAATAATTTAATTGAAATTTTATTGAAAACATTTTTTTTATAATAATGAGATAATTGTCACAATGTCGAATTTATTTAAAATCGTAAGGTATGGTTTATGAAAGTATTTCTATTTTTAATGTTATCAGTTTTAATTTTCTCTTGCAAAAAAGAAAATGATTTTGAATTAACGATAACAGATAGTTCTAAAATGATGACTTTCCCTTACGTTGTGAATCTTCAGGATTCAAATTTAATTGTCCTTGGGAAAAATTATAAAATTAAAGCGCAAAAAATTTACTTTGAAGTTAATCAGACTCCTGTTTATGTCCAATGGATTTCAAATTGCACTATCAATTGCTCAACTGTTGTTATGTCTAACCCATATCTTGGATTTACATGGTCTGATGATCTAGGTGATCGTCCTTGGCTTAATTTATTGAATGCTATTTCTGGAATTTTTACCAATGACACCGAAGGTCCTTATGTCGGAATAGATAAAACAATTGGAAGGATTTTTTTTAAGAGCCAAAACGCCGAGCAAATTGCATCAATGGGGGCAAATTTTCTCGATAATGGGCTTTCTGTTTTAATTATTAATGGGCGTTTTTATCGCGGACGAAATCTAAAGGATTATGTCGATGATTTTTCTAAGGCGGTTAGTTTATTTGTGAGCAATGGTTTTATTAACTCCCAAAAAATGGCATTTTATGGAGCTTCATTGGGTGGATTTATTGCAGCTCATTCTTCCGTACAGGTGGCATCTCCTCCAAAGAGCCTAGTGCTCGTTACTCCATTGTTAGATATTCAAAATCAATATGACTATGTACTTAATGTGAGTAAAAATATTACGGATAATAATGTTACTCAGTTATATCTTCAGTTTTTTACACCTTACATTCGAAGAATTTTAGATATTGGCCCAGGTGGGCCAGTAGAAAATCCTCAGGTTTTTGAGCGCTACTCGGTGAAATATTTAATTAACAATTTGAAGAGCAATTTTGCGATTATTCACGACACTTGGGATACAGCAGTTCCTTATAGTCGAAGCGAAAAACTTTATCGCGATTTTCATTCATTAAAATATTCAAAGAGTTTGTTGCTTTATCAGCATGATAAGCCGATTGACTGGAATAATTTTAAAATAGCTCACGGCCAAAATGAATATGGTGAAGGTTTTAATGAAGAAAACTTTCAATTATTTTATATGCCTAAACTTTATAATGAATTACTTTCAAAAGATCAGAAAACAAATATTTATTATAACTACAAACAAACGGAGAAGCTGTTTTTAGAAATTAAAGCAGCTCAAAATCGCGGACAGGATATATCTTGGCTTCGCGATCATTTGTTACAGCTATGTAGTGATCAATTAAACTTAATAGATTATTCCTACTCCGTACCAGATTGGAAGGGAGACTTTCTAGTACTCCAATTTTTAAAATCAATCTGGGGAATTAACTTAGGGATAAATGGGACCTGTTCAAGCGCAGTTTCAAACCTTTAAAAGTTTAATAATCCGAACCAATAGAAGATTCCTTGATGATCTCAGCACAAAAATGAGAACAGAAGCCCATATTTAAAAATCTTTTTGGTATTAACCTTGACACTCATCAAAGAGGCATTAGATTGTCTTTGAAGAATTTTTTTAAGCATAATTTTACAATGCAGGAGGACAACTTATGCAATTAAGACCATTACAAGACAGAGTCGTCGTTCAAAGAGTAGAAGAAGAAACGAAAACCGCCGGAGGGATCATTATCCCAGACAATCACACCGAAAAACCGGCACAAGGAAAAGTTGTGGCTGTAGGGACTGGTTACCGTTTAACCGACGGAACAGTGCGTGCACTCGATGTTAAAATTGGGGATACGGTTGTATTTGGAAAATACACTGGGACTGAAGTTAAAGTTGAAGGCAAACCTTTTCTCATCATGAAAGAAGATGAAATTTTAGGCGTGTTAAACTAATTAAAAATTTAAGGAGTACAAAATGGCTAAGGAATTAAAATATTCAGAAGAAGCAAGATCGCTAATTTTAAGTGGCGTCAATCAATTGGCAAATGCTGTGAAAGTAACATTAGGTCCTAAAGGTAGAAACGTCGTTATTCAAAAATCTTTCGGAGCACCCCATATCACTAAAGATGGTGTGTCGGTAGCGAAAGAAATTGAACTAGAAAACAATTTCGAAAATATGGGCGCTCAAATGGTTAAAGAAGTTGCTCAAAAAACAAATGAAGATGCAGGTGATGGTACGACTACCGCAACTGTTCTCGCACAAGCAATTTATAAAGAAGGTGTGAAACTTGTAACGGCTGGACATAATCCAATGGATTTAAAACGAGGTGTTGATTTAGCTGTTGAAAAAGTTGTTGCTAAGTTAAAAGAAATGTCTAAACAAGTTAAAACATCTGAAGAGATCGCTCAAGTAGGAACCATTTCTGGAAACAATGATTCAGAAATTGGAAAACTTTTATCGGAAGCAATGGCAAAAGTTGGAAACAATGGTGTCATCTCAATTGAAGAATCAAAAACAGCTGAAACGATTTTAGACGTTGTAAAGGGAATGCAGTTTGACCGCGGTTACCTTTCTCCATACTTTGTTAACAATCCAGAAAAAATGGAAGTGTCATTCGACAACTGTAATTTATTAATCACTGACAAGAAAATCTCTTCGATGAAAGAGCTTCTTCCATTGCTTGAAAAAACAGTTCAAACAGGAAGACAACTTTTAATTATTGCAGAAGATATCGAAGGCGAAGCGCTGACAACTTTAGTTGTCAATAAATTAAGAGGCACTTTGCAAGTTGCTGCAGTTAAAGCTCCAGGTTTTGGCGATAGAAGAAAAGAAATGTTAAAAGATATTGCTGTATTAACTGGTGCTACAGTTATTTCTGAAGAATTGGGTATGTCACTTGAGACTTCTGGCTTAGAAGTTATCGGTACAGCAAAAAGAGTGACGATCGATAAAGAAAATACAACAATTGTCGATGGAAATGGAAACAAAGCTGATGTCCAAGCAAGAGTCGCTGCGATTAAGGCACAAATTGCAGAAACAACTTCTGATTACGATAAGGAAAAGCTAAGAGAAAGATTGGCCAAGCTCGATGGCGGTGTCGCAGTCATTAAAGTTGGAGCTCCCACTGAAACAGAAATGAAAGAGAAAAAAGATCGCGTAGAAGACGCATTAAATGCAACTCGCGCGGCTGTTGAAGAAGGAATTGTTGTTGGTGGTGGTTCAGCACTTCTCCACGCTTCTAGCGTATTAAATGATCTTAAAGGTAAAAATGAAGAAGAAAACTTTGGGATTAGAATTATTAAGCGTGCCCTCGAAGAACCACTAAGACAAATTTCAGCTAACGCAGGTCTTGAAGGCTCAGTGGTAGTTAATGAAGTTAAAAATTCAAAAAATGCTAACTTTGGATTTAATGCTCGCGAAGAAAAATATGAAGACTTAGTTGCGGCCGGAATTATCGATCCAACTAAAGTTGTGCGCTCAGCTCTGCAAAATGCAGCATCAGTTGCAGGCTTAATGTTAACAACTGAAACAATGATTGCAGACGCTCCAAAGAAGGATGAACCAGCTCATGCTCATCCAGGTGGAATGGGTGGAATGGGAGGAATGGGCGGCATGATGTAATTTGCTGTACCAGGATTTTAAATTTTACAATAAGAAAGGAGATGGTTTATGCCATCTCCTTTTTTTTTGTGTTATCATTTCAATATGAGATCAATAAGTATATTTGAAATGATAAAAGTTGGTATTGGCCCTTCTAGCTCGCACACTATGGGGCCCTGGAATGCAGCTTTAAGTTTTGTTCAACATTTAGAAAAAATTTCAACATGGATTGATCGAATTGATTATGTCAAAGTGACACTCTTTGGATCACTCGCTAAAACTGGCAAGGGGCATGGAACAGATCTCGCGATCATCCTTGGTCTTTCTGGTTTGGATTATAAAACGTTGGAAAAAAAAATATTAATGGCCGAATTCCAGAAAGTTTTAAACGAAGGGAAAATTTTTTTAAATCAAAAGTTAAAAATTGATTTTGAAATAAATAAACATTTAATTTTTAACTTTAAAGAAAGTCTCGATTATCACCCCAATGGAATGCGATTTAAAGTTTATTTTAAAGATCAAATAGATCCCATTCTGGTGGAAGAATATTTTAGTGTCGGTGGTGGATTTATCACCGATGGGAAAAATCATTCGATCAATGAACATGCTATTAAAACTCCTTACCCTTGTCACAAGGCAAACGATATCATTTTAAATTGTGAAAAATTAAATCTTTCTGTTTCAAAGCTCGTCATGCTCAATGAAAAAGCATGGCAAGATGAAAGGCAAATCAAACAAGATGCAATTCTTCTGTGGAATGAAATGAAAGAATGCATCTTTAGAGGATTAAATGCCGATGGCATGCTTCCAGGTGGATTGAATGTTAAAAGACGTGCCAAGGAATTATGCGATAAGCTGAGTGGAGGAAAAAAATTTTCTGACTCCCAAGAATTTATTCTTTATCTAAAAAGCAGCGATAAGAATTTTTCCCAAGTCAATAAGTGGGTGAGTGCATTTGCTCTCGCGGTAAACGAAGAAAATGCTTCTTTTGGTAAAATCGTCACAGCTCCCACAAATGGAGCGGCTGGTGTGATACCGGCAGTACTCATGTATGCACATGTTTTTATGGATCATATCGATGAAGAAAAAATTATCGATTTTATTTTAGTCGCGGGCGAGATCGCCACCATTTTTAAAAAGAACGCCACTATTTCGGCAGCCATGGGAGGCTGTCAGGCTGAAATTGGAGTCTCCTCGGCTATGGCCGCATCTGCTCTCGCCGACATTCTCGGAGGGACGCCTGGACAAGTTTTAATGGCCGGTGAAATTGCCATGGAACATCACTTAGGTCTCACTTGCGATCCCGTATTGGGATTGGTGCAAATCCCCTGCATCGAGCGCAATTCGATGGGAGCAATTAAAGCGATTACGGCCGCCTTGATGGCCTTGGAGAGCGATCCTTTAAGTGCCAAAGTCAGTTTAGACGATGTGATAAAATCAATGTGGGAAACAGCTCTTGATATGAATCACAAATACAAAGAAACGAGCGAAGGTGGATTGGCGACGAATTTAACGGTTAATTTAACTTCTTGTTGATTGAAGCATGAATGAAGCAATCTTTAAAAATTTTCTTATCGAAAAATGTGGCTATCGAAAATTACATGATCCGAGTCACGATTTACTTCACGTCGATCGCGTGGTTCGCCTAGCCGATAAATTATGTCAAATTGAAATGGCTAATCGAGAAATTGTCCTACCTGCAGCTTACTTGCACGATTGCGTGCTCGTCGAAAAAACTCATCCAGATCGCAAAATAGCCTCTACTTTGTCGGCTAAAAAAGCGAGTCAATTTTTATCTGAAATCGGTTATAAGGAAACTCTCATTGAGCAAATTTCTCACGCGATCTTGGCCCATAGCTATTCAGCGCAAATAATTCCTGAAACATTGGAAGCAAAGATCGTGCAAGATGCTGATCGATTAGATGCACTTGGAATTGTTGGTCTTCTTCGAATGTTTACGGTAGGAGCGAGGGGAGAAAGATTATTCTACCATCCGGAGGATCCATTTTATAATGGAGAGAGAGAGGATCATAGCCAAGCTGTAAATTTAGAAAAAAGGCAACTCGACGATTCTCTTTACACTCTCGATCATTTCTATGTGAAGCTATCCAAGTTGCCTGAGCAAATGAATACTCAGTCCGCTTCCGATGAAGCTCACAGACGTTTAAAGAGCATGCAAAGCATTTTGTCGGATTTTGAAGGTGAGATCTTTATGTCCAATCTGTTCTCAATCAAATGAAATATATTGTTAGTTGAGCCACTAAACTCTATCTGATTATACTTAATAAAAGAGATTATTATTTAAGAAGAGGAATGTTTATGAAGTTGATTTGGACGTCACTTTTTTTATTCTCCATTATTTCAATCTTCGCCAAGGCTGACACTTTTGATTTTGAAGCTACCAACTGGCAAAGATCATACGATGAAATTAAATTTTCACATTTAAGACCGCTCTCTCCACAAGCGACGAGAAAAATTGTGGCGGCCATAATTTTTTCAAATAATCAGTCCGATATTTATGGGCAATGTGTTTTATCTTGGTTTACGAGAAACCCCATGGTTCGAGCTTTTCTGTCTGAAAAAAAAGGGGATGAGTATATTTTAGGACTATCAGATTTAGATTGGATGAAGATTCAGTTTAATACTGAAGGAAATGAAATTGCGTTTGCGGACTATGGACGTTATGAACGCATCGTTGTCAACACTGGCACAATTTCAAACCCCATTTACAAAGAAATTTATATTAAGAAAACAAGCAATTATTGTAAGTAGTTTAGCTTCGTTACAATTACACCTGGGCACTCAATTTCATTTATAATATCTCCATTAATGCTGAAGGTGGATTTTATATAATTAAATTGAGTAAAGTTCGGTTCTATGGTTGTAGATTGTCTAACGACAATCTGTTGATCAAAGTTGATAGTGTCTAGTTGAGAAAGCCACAAGAGGCCGTGATTATAAATTGGAGTTTCAGTTCGATTTGAATGCTTAAGCGTTCCAGTTTGATCATTACAAGTTTTAATAATGTAATTAGTTTCAATAAACTGATCCTTGCAAATTTGAGCAACTCCCTGGTGCAACACGAAATCAACTTTGATTGAAGAGCATTTTACGTTCGAAGCAAAGAGGTTGTGATTTAAAATTAAAGCAAAGAGTATAAGGACTGACTTAAGCATAAAAATCTCCTGATGATTCTACAATTGAGTTGAAAGAATCAGATGGCATAACAACAATAAAATTACTTTTTGTAAATAAGAAGTTGGCGAATTAGAGCTTAAAAATGACTCAATTTTATACTGGTTGATTACCGTGGGGAGATAACGAGGCATGGGGCGAAAGGCAAAGTGGATTTCTGTAGTTGTGTTGATGATTTTTACATGGGTAATGGAAAGGATTGGTTGGATTTTTTATTAAAAGAAATGAATCAAGAAAGTCGAATTAAGTATATCTTGCCCCTATTTCAACCAAATTCAACACGTCATACAACTTTTACAATCCATAACGAGGCAAAATTTTTACCAAAATCAAGTACAAGAAATATTATAATTTTATGTCATTTAAAGAGAGAATACCCCGAGATTTTTATCAAGAAAATTCGATATAAAATAATTGAATTAGAAGAAGGAGCACAAGTTAGGGTCTTTTCGATTAATTGTCCTGAAAACTCTTACACTTATTTTGAGTTAGATAATTTAGGTCATGTTTGAAATTCGATTGCTTGCGATCAAGAAAATAAAGAGGAAATCTTTTTAGCCTCAAGTCTGCAGGGAGATATCGTGCAATCAAAAAGCAATGTTAAATGGAGAGTCCAATGGGCGATTTCTGGATCGAGTTATTTTCTAAAAAAATGCAAAAACGATTTATTTTTGACACGAAATGGCGACTTTGTCTTAGCTCTCGACAAAACTCTTATGAGTAAAGATGGATGTTTCCTCTTAGATCGCGACGGTGAAAATTTCAAATATGATTCTATTTTTTTAAGCGATGAAGGTTGTTCAAGCAAGCAATGCTTAGCCTTGATTGAACCATCGGTGGAAACAATAAAAATTACGAATGAAAATAAAATAAAATTTACCGGGGAAATTGCTTCATCATTAGCCTCTAAGCCATTTGTCATGAAAAATAGTCTCGAGGTTTTAAAGTTAGGAATTGAGAGAAGTGATCCAGATTCCCGCGATTTGATTAGTGATACATACAATGTTTTCAGTGCCGATGAATGTGCTAAGTGAGTTGAGTATTATATAAATTTTAAAAATAAGCTTGAAGATAAATATTGGGTTAGCAAAAGAAGTATATAGGACGTTAGTAAAATACAATGGGACTGTTAACTCCATTTCGGAACCTAATAGTGGTTAAAAGCCTATAGGTACATATAAAACATAAAGTTAAAAAATTGAAAATCAATACCTAGTCACGACTGCTTTTTTAAAAAAAAGCTATAAGAGTTCACATGAATTTATGTTTGAGATTATTCTAATTAATCTTTTCCAAATAATTGTAGTTGTCAGTTCTTTCTGCCGTATTCAAAGGTTCAAGGATACCTTAATAGTTTTCATTACAAGTTTTTTAATTAAACCAGGTTTGGGATTGTCGAGGAGGGCATTGCCAATTATGGATTGAGTAATTGAATTGAACTTCTATCTTTTTTTGAGGATTTTTTTAGATTCAATTTGAGTAGTCTCTAGTTTTTTAATGGCCCAAAGTTTTTCTCTTGCTTCTTTTGCGGACTTTTTTAAATCTATAATGGGAAATGGGTAATCACGTCCTATTTGAAAATTACAACTTAAAGCAATCAGACTTGGTATTTCTTCTGGCTGATGAATAAATTCTTTCGGAATATTTCTTAATTCAGGAATCCATTTTAAAATAAATTCACCTTTGGGATCTTTTTCTAAACTTTGTAAAATAGGATTGTAGATACGAATGGTGTGAATCCCTATTGTACCAGCTTGCATCTGGATTTGAGAGTAATGTATACCTGGTTCATAATCGAGAAAGTTTTTTGCCAAAAAATGAGCAATATCTTGCCACGGTAAAAAAAGATGGTGTGTGTAAAATGAGACGAGCATAGATCGCATTCTGAAATTTATATAGCCAGTTTGCTTGAGTGCACGAATGCTGGCATCAATGAGTGGGAAGCCTGTTTGGCCATCGATAAATGCTCGATGAAGATCAGGGTTAGATTTATTTCTTATTTGATCGAATGATTTATTTAAGTTTTTAAATTCAATTTCTGGAAAATATTCGAAGCGTTGAATAAAGTGACAGTGCCACAAGAGACGATCAATAAATGCATCATAATCTTTTTTAAAAACTAGGTAATTAGCCTGGCCAAGTGCCGATCGATAAATCTGTCTTATGGATATATTTCCAAAAGCCAAATAGGGAGATAGTCGAGAGCAATGATCAATGGCTTTAATTGGACGACTCAATGAATAGCGATAATTCATAATGTGAGCATGAAAAAATTTTTTTAATCTATAATGAGCGGAAGTTTCTCCACCCTTTTGCAATTGATGATTAGCTTTAATTGAGGGTAAGTAATTTGCTTTGAAAGGAAAAAAAACATCTGTTTGGTAGTTTGGGTTGTAAACTTCGCTACTCATTTTTTCAAACCATTTTTTATGCCATTTTTTGTCGCGCTTCCCACGGATGATTCCATTAGTTTGATATTCGTTAAAGTTAATTTGCAATTGTTTTAAAAAGTTTCGAACTTCAATGTCACGTTTAAATGTTATTTGGTTGCCAATTTCTTCGTGAGCAAAAAACTCTAATTCATAGGACTTGAAGGTTTCTTTCGCAAATTTAAAAAATTCTAATGCATCTTTGTGAAAAGTGCATATTTGATAATTAAACTTTAAAAGACGCGAGTTTAAATTTTGAATTGAATCAATTATAAATTGCAAATGCATTTCACTAAAGTCTGGATAGGACATTATGCTTGGTTCAAATAGATAAACAATCATGAGTTTTGATTGATTTTGATGACAATCTTGCATGGCCCTATACAGTGCCTCGTGGTCAAATAGTCTTAAATCCTTTTTTAACCACACAATATTAATTTTTTGTTTTGAGTTCTTCTCGGTAAGTTTAAGCCTTATGGGCCCTTTAAAGTTTTGTGGGTCAATCTTTTTTCCTTTTTGAGTCAAAATAATTTTATTTTGAGAGGCAAGCTTTTTAGCGGCAGCACGAACCAGCTCCATTTTTACTTTATCTTTTTTTTCAGCAGGTTCAAGAATTTCTGAGGGGCAAATAGATTTATCAGCTCCTCTTTTTTCAAGTAGTGTTAAAATTTTTTCTTCGTATTCGCGCATCTTGCTCAAGGTAATAATATTATTTCTGGATATTGATTGTTTCACTTAAATTTTTATGAACTTTTTAATTGAATGTAAACGTACAGCAATTAGACATGAGTTAAAAGTTAGTACTTATAAATTTTAAATTTGATCTATTGAAATGTCATAAATTAAGCTTTGATTGAGGTATGAAGATGATCATACGTGGGCTGTGATATTTAGATTGGTTGCGAAATAAATTGCAACAAGATCCAAAATCATCTGTTCACATTATTTAAAATTCAAAATTAATTGGGGAAATAGAGCTTGGAGTTTTTAAAAACATACATAATTTTTACAAATTATAAAATTGTTCAAACACATCTTCAATTACATTTTGAATGTAACCATATTTGCAAATGTAATTTATAATGAGAAAAACAAAATATCATCATTTTTTATTATAGATGTGCTTACAATTTTTTAGGAAATATTGATTCATGTCCGTTTTGGTAGTGCTTTAAACTTACAATTTTACCATCTGTATTGCGTATAAATTCTTCTCCAGCGAATCCTTGCATGTCAAAACTATCCTTATCATTTCCACGCAATCTATAAGCAGGTTGACCATCATTTGTTTGCAAATATAGTTGTTTATTTTGAACAAAAATTTTAATTTGCAAACCAGTGCTTTCACCAAAGTTTCCAGAATATTCTTGTAATTCTTCTTCTTTTATAGGGTAAGATGTATATTTAATAGCGGTTGCTTTTCCCTTTGAATAAAATTCTCGGATAACGTTAGCTACTGGAAATCGTCCATCTACATTGTCCAAAGTAATTACTGTCAATTTTGAATTTTTTAAATATGCAATTGATGAATTAAAACCTGGCGTTCTCCCATTGTGGAAAAGCATAGTATCTTGATTTTCTTTTGTTATCATTAAACCAAGACCATAATTACTTTTAAATGGAGTTTGCATTTCAATTTTAGAAGTATCATTTAAAATAAAAGAGTTACTATAGATTGAAGTCCATTTTAGAAGATCGTCAACGTTAGAGTATAGTGCACCAGCAGAAAGGGCCCATGAAAGATTAAATTGAACTGGAGTTGGGATGCCATTTTCATTTTCATATCCAGTTACATCTGAAACTTTATCAAAAAAATCATTGTAGCCTGTGTTGCTCATGTTTAGTGGAAGAAAAAAATGATTTTGAATATATTGGTCCCAAGTTTCACAAGATACAACTTCAAGAATTTTTCCAGCAATAATATAGTTAGAATTTGAGTAACTCCAATTGGTTCTTGGTTCGAAATTAAGAGGGAAGTTGATAGTATATTCAATTATATTATCTAAGCTAAGAGTTTTATTATAATCAAGCATCTCCCAAAATTCTTTTTGGTTAGTGTAGTTAGATATACCTGAAGTGTGATTTAAAATATCTCTAATTTTGATATTTTTTAAGCTTGGATAGTTTGGAAGATATTTAATAACGTCATCATTTAATGAGAGTTTTCCTTCTTCTTGAAGTTTTAACAAGGATGCTGCGACAAGTTGTTTAGTATTTGAACCAATTTGAAATTTATCTTCAATTGTGAGCGGTTTTTTTGATTCAAAATTTTTAACACCAAAAGCTCTTTTAAGAAGAATGTTGTTATCTTTAGAAACTAAAACAACACCATTAAATGGACTATTAGCTATATAAGAAATCAAATCTTGATTTGAATTAATATTGGTTATAGGAGTTGCATGGACCAATTGTAGTGAATAAATGAAAATAAATAAGTAAATCTTTTTATACATTTAAATCTCCAATTTATATTTTTTCAAATATCACATTAACATCCCTTGATAATAACTCAACAAATTTAATCCTCTTTTGAAAATGCTACAGATTATAAAAACTGTATTGTTCACAAATGACTGATGGGCTTATTATGATCATTTTTTCTTCGTCATTCGATATTTTATTGAGTTATGTCATACCTTTAAGGAGTCTTGAGTTTTAGACCAATAAAATTCTATCAAATAGCCTTAGTAAACCATTAGATTAAAAACCATTAATAAATGCATTCAATTCTTCAATTTCTTTTTTTGATAATTTAAAGCCCATTGGTGGCATATAATGATTTGAAATGAGAAATTGTACTGTTCCCACTTGTTGTCTTTTAATTTTAGATCGATTCGGCCAAGCTCCATCATTGTGACATCTTAGACAAGTCTTTACTTCTAATGTTTTATTTTCATGATTACTAGAATACCAAAAGGGAACCTTTTCGAAAGTTTGTGCTAAGTTTTTTTGACTTGGAACTATTTTTCCATAACTCTTAATTTTAAAATTCCAAAGCGAAATAATTAATTTATCTTTCATTGATATTTTATCGACGTTTGGACGAATTAGTCTTGGTCCATTTACATGACAACTATAGCAACTAGCACGATATTCTACTTGCTCTTTTATATCTGTTTTTCCCGGTTTTAACTGATAAAAAGTAGCCTCATATGGAATTTTTCTTTTATCAACATATATGTAAAGTCTTTCCCATTGATGTTGAGATGGATTCTCTCCAAAGTGGCTTTGATCCATTCTCCAAATATCTTGTTGGTAATTGCTAGTTAAAGAAATTTTATTATAAACAGGTTTCAAATCAAAATTTTTTGATTCGATTGACTCAATTTTAATAGGACTGGACTGATTATAAATCAATCCAGTTCCTAGAAAAAAAAGATTTAATACATTAGTAATTAAAAAGCTGAACATGAGAAATACTTTGTTGTTTGGTCTAATTTAAGCTGAGCATTTAATTTAGGAAAAAGTTCAGGCGAACAACGACCGCAACGACCTCCATGATTGGTTGACTTTGCAAGCAATAATGATACAGCTGAATACTCACTACTACTTAGCTCAAATGAATTACTAGTATAATCTCCCAAAAACTCATGTGTATTGCCATTTTCATTGAAAATAACTTGAACGGGAGTGATAATTTTCCCTTCAAAAGTCTTAGGATTTAAGTAATTAATGGCCAGTTCTTCATTAAATGCGTTAGTGCAGAGAAGATTTGCCATTGCAGAAGTTGAAAATGCGATAAATAAAAGTAGAAATTTAATCATATATACTCCTTAGTTGATGGATTCATTTATGACATAATTTCAAAAATTAATAAAATTAATTGATTTAATGTATTCATTAATTTAATTAATACATATGAAAATTTCAAATTTAAATTTAGAAGCTTTTTTAGAGGTTGCTCGAAAACAAAATATAACCGAAGCGGCCAAAGTATTAGGAGTAACCCAATCGGCTCTTTCTCAAAGGATTATGAAATTAGAAGATGATCTTGAGACTACTCTATTTATCAGAGAAACCAAGAACATAATTTTAACTGATTCTGGGATAAAATTATTAAAATATGCTCAAAATCTACAGCAATTAGAAGAGGAAATACTTTTTGATTTAAAAGGAAATATTTTAGAATTAGCAGGAAAAATTAGAATCGCTGGATATTCTTCAGTTATGAGAAGTTTAATTATTCCTAAGTTGCAAAAAGTTTTAAAAGATAATTCTCAAATTGATTTTGAATTTAGCACACATGAAATGCATGAACTCCCAGATATTTTATTATCAGGTAAAGCTGATATCGTAATAATGGATTATGTTTGGCTGAAAGATGAATTGGAAAAGTTTCAAATCGGGATTGAAGAGTTTGTTGAAATAGAATCAAAAAAAACTGCAGTTGTCGATTTTTATCTTGATCATGATCAAAATGATAACGCCACGATTTCTTTTTTTGATTATCAAGGAGCTAAAAATAAAAAAATAGAGCGAAAATATATGGGCGATGTTTATAGTATTATCGACGGTGTTAAGTTAGGCCTTGGCAAAGCTATAATGAGCAAACATTTAATTAAAGATGATCCCGTTTTGAAAATAATTCAACATAAGAGAAAGTATATTCGCCCAATTATAGGATATTATTTTAAGAAAACATATTATCCAAAGCTTTTTAAAGAGGTTCTTGAAAATTTAACTTGATCAATCAAAGAATATAATCCACTGATTATCGAAACAAGAATTGATATTCTTGTTACTTTTGTAAAGAAAATTATTTCAATTGAGCAACTAAAGAACTTTTCCTAAATGATTGGAGCTTAGATTTTGCAAAAAATTAATTTAGATTCACGATTGAAGTTTTTCCAAAAACCAACTTTGGATTGCAAGCCTTCATCTTGAAGTTTTTTAAATTCTTCAGGGGTATAAATGAGAAGGTCATACAAGACATTTTCGCTTTGAAGAAATTGTAACAGTTCTGGAAATAGCTGATATCGATCGTGGAATTTAAGTTGAGTTTGAGCGATAAGGAGAATGTCGAGGTCACTGTCGGTATTGAATAGTTCTGTATAAAAACTTCCAAAAATATATGCTTTTTCAACGTGCTGGTTAAAAAAGTTTGTCAGTTGAGTTATAAACTCATCTTTACTGCGACCATTTAAAAAAGTTTTCTTTTTAATAACCAAGGTCACTATTTTGATTCCAATTCAAACAAAGCCCTTGTTGTGATTATTTTGGCATCTGAAATGGCTTTGGAGGCTTGTTCTACTTCAAAAAATTCAAAAGGAGCACCTTCGGGAAGTGCGTCGGGATACCTGGCAGAAATATAATACACGTCCAAACTTTTACCAGCTTTTTCAACTTCAGAATTGATCCCAATGGCTTGTGCAATCTTTGCAATGGAATGGCCTCGTACATCATATTCTAAATGATAGGCAATGGCTTTGATTGCTTTTTCACCTACTTGTTGCGAGATGAAACATGTTTGAGAAAAGAAACCTTGTTTTAAGCTTTCTTCTGCCCACTTTAAATCATTTAATGCTTGATTGAGCCAGTCTTTAGCTCTTTTTTTATGATTCATAAATTAATTATAATGAAAATTTAAGTAGCGGTCTATATAAGCGATAATCGGTTTTTTTGTTTTCTGGAAATAAAAAAGCCCGTCGGGTTAAAACGGGCTTTGATATACTTCACGTCTTGCGACGATCGATACTTTAATGGGTGGATGATGGGACTCTCGCTCAATTTATTCGCATCACGCTCATAAATTTCACTCCCTCCTCGTTTGCTGTCGCTCGACTTCACGTCTCGCTTTTCGCTTTCGCGCGCTCACTCGGTTCTCGTCCTCATATCTGATTTTTTAAGCTTCATCTAAAGATGAATCTCAAAAAAATGGGGTGGATGATGGGACTCGAACCCACGACAACCAGAATCACAATCTGGCGCTCTACCAACTGAACTACATCCACCATAAGTTGGTGAGACATTTATAATGTCCTCGGAGAAAATCGTCAATTAAAAGATTTGGCTTTGAATAAAAAAGGTAGAATTAACAGGGTTTATCGAGAGTAAATGACAACTTTTAGTGCGATATTTAATGGAAGAATTTTGACTGATAGACACAATTGCGATTAAATTATGGTCATATAAACTAAATGTTTAACAAGGATGAGGCATGAAAAAATTAGCCATTTTTACTTTAAGTGCAATTGCTCAAGGTCTTTGGGCTTATGGGACGGGGATTTCTACATACCCATTACAAGTAGATGATAAATTTATATCTGCAGAGTTTACCGGTGTTACATCGACAGGTGGAGGCTTGGGAATGCAAGCCCGTTATACTCAAAAAATCACAGAGAAAGCAATTGTCGATGCGGGGCTTGGAATTGCTGGGGGTGAAAGATCGGGGCGCTTATTTGCAAGTTACGATCACGAAATTTTTCCCGACTATGAATCGCAACCGCGCTTTTCATTAAAAGCGGCGGTCGAAAATTCTAAGGAATTTGCCACGCGTAGAAATATTTTAAGTTTAACTCCAATTGTCTCAAAAGCATTTTCAATGTGGGAGCATGAAACATTTCCCTATATTGCACTTCCGTACGGCATCAGTCTCGATGGATCAAGTCAATCTTATGAAACGACCTTTGCAATGCATTTAGGGATGACTGCCAATCTTCCAAAAGAATGGTCGCATAAACAACTGACGGCAAACGCTGAAGTGATTATGGGAATAAAAAGTTCTTTCTCGGGATTGTTTGTTGGTCTCTCTTATCCAATAGAATAAAAAATGTATAAAGTTGTTTTTTCTGATTTTGATGGGACTTTGACGTATAGAGATGCTTTAAGTCCCATTTTTTTTGAAATACTCACCTTTCTCTCCTTGAAGAGTGTGCCGCTTGTTATAGTGACTGGGCGTTCGATTTCATGGGGACATTTTCTTTTAACCCATTTTCCATATTTAAATGAAGTGATTGTAGAAGGTGGAGGCGCGATGGTTTATCGCCAAGGTGATGCCATTTTAGAAAAGTGCTTTGTCTCGGAAAATGACTTAACTAAACTCAATCAAGTTGTTGAGAAAATGGCCAAGCATTTTCCGCAAGTAAAATTAAGTGTCGACAGCTTTGGAAGAAAAACAGATCGTGCTATTGAGTTGCACGATTTAGCTGATCTTCAATGCCAAACCAGCTTTGTTGAAATTGAACAATTTTTAAAGTCGCAAGAAATAAGTTTTTCCACATCGAATGTTCATCTTAACTTTTGGAGCGGCGATATCTCAAAATATAAAGCAGTTTGTGCTTATCTTGAAAGTCGCAATTTAAAACTCGATGAAGGTATTTTTTATGGTGATTCGATAAATGATTCAACAATGTTTGAGCATTTCCCTACGACGGTTGGAGTTTCTAACATCGATAAAGTTTTAGACCGATTAAAATTTAAACCGAGCATCGTACTCGAAGGTGATGCTAACGAAGGCCCATACGGAGTTTTAAATCACTTAAAAAGTTCACTGTAGGCGCATTCTTTAATTTGATTTTCTAAATTTTCTAAAAATAATTTGCCATCATTTTTTTGCGCTTCACTTCCGCTAAAAAATTTTTCCATAATCCATGATTTTAAATCTTGCGGAATGGGAGTTTTAAAAAATTGATCTTTTCCCTTGTAGGGGATTCTCAGTGCAATCGCATGGAGGGCATGGCGAGGTATCTCCATTAATTCATATTCCTCTTCACTGGCAATCTGATCCTTGAAATGTTGAAACATTTCATAATTTCCTAAATAGAGTTTATCACCTAAAAGTGGAAGGCCGTGGACCTTGGCATGCACGCGGATTTGATGTTGGCGACCTGTTTGTGGAAAAGCTAAGCCAAAGGTATATTGATCTATGCTTGTAAGTACTTTAAAAAAAGTTTGGGCAGCTTTTCCCTCTGTGGCGTGCTCGGGATAGGCTTCGACTAAAATTCGTTTTAAATCTTGATCGGGGCTCGCCAGTCTTTCTTTTGCCCAAAACTCTTTAGGTCCGAGGTAGGCCTCGGTATTTTTAGCGATAAAAAAATAACATTTCTTAACGTGTTCATCGTCGAAATTTTTCATCATCGATTGCGCCATTTCTGGATTTTTACCGAGCATCAAAATGCCGGATGTTTCGCGATCCAATCGATGTAATGAGTGTATGGTGTGGCCGTACTTCGTTTCAAAATAAACAGTGGCGCAATAAAAAATATGTCTTCCCGCTGGATGTGTGGACATAAATGCGGGCTTAGAAATTACCAGAAGTGACTCATCTTCAAAAATAGTTTCGATTTCTTGGGGGAGATTGAGTTTTTGATTTTTCCAATACTCATCTTCATATTTTGATTTTTTAAAGATGATTAAGATTTCTTCTTTGGCATGAATGAGGCTCGAAGGTTTATGCACTCCTTCGCGCTGTTTTCCATTCGTGCCATAAATAAGGACTTCTTTGTCGGCAATTTTTTTCTTAATCATTTCTCGGCTAAATGATTCCAAATATAATTTTAGAAATTGATCGAGTCTTAAGCCATCATTTTGATCATCGACTAAATGCCTTACTTCTAGTGAATCATGTAAATATTGTTTGCTAATTTGAGTCATAAAAATATTCAATACAAGAAAGGTTTGTATCTTTGAGGTGAAAATTTAACTGTGTTTAGTATAAATGATTTTCACCTCAAATTTTTGCCTAAAGGTAGCGTTCTTTTATTAAGTATGTCATTAAATTAATCGCAGCTTTTTCGCGGTAACCAAAGTTATTTTTGAGATTGAGTAAAACGCGATCGATCTCAGCTTTTGCTTCGTCGGTCATGGGCGTGCGATTTTTTTGATCGGCGACTTTTTCCGCTTGGTAGTAAACTAAGTTTTTAGATATGTGCATAATCACTTTCTTTTGTTCAATACGATAGGCTTCTTGCAGTCGATCGACCAAGTCGGGAAAGACTTCAGTGTAAACGATAACTTTGCCAGGATGATCGAGGAAATAAGCTCCGAGTTTAGAAATTAAAAGTGAGCGATAAGATTTAGCATCTTCCTTTAAATTGATCGATGCCTCAAATTCTTTAATAAAGTAATCATCGGGATCGATAAATTTACCGGTGGTGATATTTTTTATTTTTTCACCCTTAATGAGCGCATTTATATTTTCGATATATCGTTTAATATAATCTTCATAAGAGCGCGCATCGACTAATCCAAGCGAATGTCTTAGTTCACGGTCAAAATTATTGAGTTCGTGATCTTTGATCAAATCGAGAAATCGCGTGGGGTTGTGGTAGTCTGCCTGTGGGGCCATATTTAAAAAGTCGTATTCATTTTTTTTCAAAATAAATTGATTTAGAAATTCTAGGATCTCAACGAAGGTGACTTCTTCATGATTGGAAGCCAGTTTGTATAAGATATGCTTGATCTCTCGAGGAGAAAGACCGAATTTTCCTTCGTACAAGCTGTCGTTTAAATATTCATTTTGAATTTCTTCTAAGCCGTGACGAAGAATTTGCTTGCTTTCTGTATCGAGGCGATCGGGACAATCTAAGTTGGCAAGAAAGAGAGCTTTTTCGATTGGATTTAAATTAGTCGCAATATTCGCAAGCCGCTTGTCGGGATAGTTTTTAGTTTGACACACGCGCATTCTGGACATGACGGCAAAAAGAGTTAAGCTTAAAACTGCGTGGGGTGCAAAATAGCATCTTTCTTTTAAACCTTCCACTTGTTCGTTATAGATTAATTGCTCTTCTTTGTAGTCGAGTAAGTAAGGGACAGTGACAAAATTAAATCTTCCCTTGAAGGAATTAAAGTCGGGGTGTTGTTTAAAAGCGGCCAGATGAATTTCATTGGATGTACCGATAAAGAAAATATCCAGCTCAGTGAGAATTCCTTGTAAATTGATCGTTCCACTTTCCATAGTCATAAGTAAATATTTATATGCATCAAGTGGACGCTTTAATAGATCCGAATACTCCAGCACTCCGCGATTGGCAAAGACGGCTTCTCCTTGAAGAGAAAATAAATTAAGCGACTGCAAGCTTGGTGGCAAACTCTGCAAGCGACGATCCATCGTAATTTGGTGCATGCGTGCATCCACGTGAATTTGTGGCTCGATGGTGACCGCAGCGTTGGAATAGCGCTTGCTAATATTAAATCGCTCCACGCGAATATGTTTTAAGACTTCGTGGTGCTTACCTTTGTAGTTTTTTAAGAGAGCATCGTAAATCATGCGATTTCTTTTGGATAAATCGCCGCGATAAAAATACGATTTTTTAAGCGCCTCTAATTCTGAAGGAATGTTAGCAAAGTGCTCTTCGATAATTTTTTGGCGATGATCTCTAGGGATCAGTAATAATGGATGATCTTTTAATTCTGATGGGATAATCGCGGAAATATCTTTGTCATCGAGATAGGCATAAGAATTTGGGTTGCCTTCTCTTACAATATTGTTTAAGCCGAGGGTCCCCTTGATGTAATGATCGATAGGAAAAATCCAACTAAAAGTAAAAAGTTTTCCGGAGTCAGTTTCCGAATAGTCTTCCAAGCCTTTAATTAATTTTTTAACGATGGAAGATTTCGAGGATCCGTTTGGGCCGACGAGTAAAATAAATTTATTATTAAAACCTTCTTCTTTAAAATTCGTGATATTTTGAAAGAGGTGTTGTTGCACTTTTCCCTGTCCGCGAACAGCGGGGCAGTCGTGATGTTCAGTTTTAAATAGTTTAAAAGTTCCATCGCTCTCTTTGCCAAAGTAATCGAGCATGTCGAGGATGTATTGAAAGCTAGCGCGACACTCGCTTTTTGGATTTTGTTCAAAGTATTCCATGTAGTCAGAAAAAGCTAAGATTTCATTTTGAATTTCACTTTGACTGTTTGCCCATTCCATCGACTTCATATTGCTTTCCTTTGTGAAGTTTCCCTAGTTATAATTGTAGTCGCTTATGGAAACTTTCAAAAGACATGAAAAAGAAATTAGTGGAATTTTATTCATCACTCTCATAGTTATTCTGGGATATTTTTCATTTCACTTTGTAAAAAAGAAACTGGTAGTCGATCAAAGTGATCAGGTAAGCAAGAGTCAAAGTGAGGTCGACGACATTTTGGGCCAAGCAGCGCGCTTGCATGAGATCTGGTCGTTAGGTGAAAAAAGTCAAGATTGGTTAAGAGTTAAAGAAAAGTGCGTAAAAAAATTTAAGCTAATCGAAAACTTTACTGAAAATCAAATTCGCTGCCACCCGATCATACTTTCTTGTTTGAAGGATTTTGATAAAAAAAATATTTGGAATTTTGATTTATTTGAAAACGGAGAATTGTATCAATGGGTTTCCAAAAGTATCAATCCAACGAATCTTTATGATTGGGAACAATTGCCGAGCTCAGGTTATCGGATCAAGTTCAGAGCCGGGCAGAAAACATTGCAATTTGTTTTAAGCGATCGATGTCACGAAAGCTTAATTGCCGAACGGGTCTATAGCTACGGAAAAAGATCTCCTCGTCTTCAGGACGATTATCACTTTGATACCTTCAATCGAAAAATTTTAATTGATAAGTATTTGGTCAACGAGTTTCAAGTGTATCAATGGAAAAGAAGTCGGCTGCTTTTTTTGAAAAAACAAAATAATAATACAAGTGCCAATGAAGAAGCGATCAGATCCCTAGATCGAGACATAAGTAATCAGTGGGATCTTCAACAATTTGATCCCTTTAAACCAGCAACTCAATTAAAAATTGAAGAGATGAAAAATTATTGTCGCGATCATGGAGGAGATTTGCTTTCGGCCCCCCTGTATGATGCGGCAAGTTTTTGGTTTGATGAACTTCAAGACCGCAATGGCTATTACTGGTTAAAAGGCAGCAAGGTAAATGCGTCTAAAGTCGAAATGGATTGTCAAAAATTATACTCTAAAGAATGTTTGCAAAATGCTAATTACAAAGTGGGATTTTACGGACCGAGTGCCTCGGGAGTTTTTGATATTCAAGGTGGAATTTTAGAAGCACTCAAAAATCCACTTGAAAAAAATAAAAATTTAAAATTAAGCTCAAAATATTTTGCTTGGAATGCGCCGGAGCAAATGCTTGCCGAGCGCGGAGAGTGGAACGGACAGGATTTCTCCCTTTCGGCATTAACCATGGTAGGATCCGATGTCAGTCAAAAATTAAATAGCACTGATAAGCTCGAAATTGGATTTAGATGCTATAGAGAGTTGTAGATGAAAATGATCTTTATAAAATGGATGAAAATTGCGATTGGGATATTAATGATGATGATTAATCAGTCCTGTAGGATAAATTTTTTGCAAGAAAAAAATAATCCAAGCTTCGATGATATCTATAAAAACTTGAAACAAGATTGGATTTTTGCTCGCGAAGTAAAGAGAGATAATTTTTATAATGTGGATTTAAAAGAGCAAAAAGGAATTGAGTTTAAATTATTTTCCTTAGTTTTTGTGCGCCCTGAAAGTCCGGCCAAATTGGTCGAAAATTGTTTGTATTTTAAAATGCCGACCAAAGAAAAGGGGGGCATTTTAATGATCGAAGAAAATAAAAATTTAAACGATTGTGGAGAGACATCGGGGTTTAAGCCAAAATATGAAATAGAAGATGTCGTACAAGTAAAATATTTTTTTGAGGATGAAAAGTTAAAATTAAATTTTGAAGTTAAGGAAGGCCATCAAAATAAAAAGATAACTTGGTCTTTTCCAATGATAAATATAAATGACGGACCTAGTACATTTCACAAATTTCTTCCCGAGAAGAAAAATAAAAAACTACCTTTGTTGACAATAATCACTTCTAACGAAGCTCAGTTTGAAGATAATCGTTACAAAGATTTTGCTTCATCTAAAGGCCAAGTTTTTCGATGTCGAAGACTCAATTCAGAATGTCAGATTGCAGGCGAAGACCTTTGTGAAAAGTGTCCTTATGGAAGTTTCCCAGCCGTGGGGGAAGAGTGTGCGACAGATTACGATCGTTATTGCGGTCCTAATTTTTGCGGTGAAAAAGGAGAACCGGCATGTCCGCGAGGTTTAAAAACTAAAGAATCCGACGATGATGGATTTTGCGAAGAGGGTTCTGTTCCTCAATTTGAGAATAGTTTACTCATTTGTAAATAATTGAAAGCGTGGTGGAAGTCGTTCGACTAAGCTTTGCCATTCGACTGCATTTTCGGGAGAAAGTTTTTCGGGAGTTATAATCACAAATTGAAAGTTTTCATCGAATTTTTTTTGTTTTCTAATTTTTAATACTGCTGCAATAAAGTCATCGAGATAAAAAAGGCTAAAATGTTCTGGGTACGTTTGAAGAAAATGAAGGGCAATAAAAACATTTTTATCAAATTGATAATGATCGACCATCTTGTTTGCTTTTGAATAAAGGGCATCCGTTTCCACCGACATAATTTGGGTGTTAAGAATGACTAGCCGCTTGAGTGATGCAAAATTAAAACTAAAGCGATCGAGTGCCTCCATGTCCTCGACTGAAAGAACAAGCAGATCGTTTTCGCTATCGAGCTGACTCATTTTGGCTTCGATTTCTTCCAAGCTATTTAAATTTTTAAGCGCGGGAGAGCGGGCGATTTTGACATCTGAAAATTGCTTGGTATCGAGAGCAATCTGCATCGGGATTTTGTGACTCTGATGAGCGCAGCTAGATAAAAATAAAACCATTAATAAAAAAATTGCCGGCATCTTAATAACTTTTAACACGCGATAATTTTTCATATGCTTTGGAGAGTGCAGTTAAAATTTGCTGATACATTTCTTCGGTCGCACATAATCCTAAACTAATTCGAACCACGCCTCGACCTAATTCATCGCTGACATTCATCGATTTTAATACTTTTGAAGTCACTGGTAAGTTATCGGAGCAAGCCGAGCTAGTCGTAACAAAAATATCTTGCGACTCAAGTTCAATTTGTACAGCTTGTCCATGCAGACCGGGATAAGTAATATAAGTTGTGGTTGCCAGCCTGGGGGCTCCCTCGCCAAAAATCACGACTTCTGGGAATTGCTTTTTGATTTCAGTTTCAAAGTTCACTCTCATTTTTTCTAACTCGGGCAATCGTTGAAATTTTTTTTCACATTCGCTTAAAGCGATGGCGAGGGTTTCGTTTCCTAGGTAGTTTTGCGTACCGCCGCGCAATCCCTTTTCTTGTCCACCACCAATAAGCAACGGAGTCAATTGAAGTGGATTTTTAATTAACATGATTCCGGTGCCGGTGAGCGCTCCGAGTTTATGGCCGGAGCATACAGCATAATCCAGTTCCGATTGTTCAAAATTAAAGGGAATTTTTCCAATGATTTGAGTGGTGTCGCAAAAATATTTTAAATTAAGTTGTTTGCAGAATTGATTGATCTCTTTAAATGCTTGTAAGACGCCCGTTTCATTATTGGCCGCCATGACAGTCACCAGAGCAATATCGTCTTGATGGTTGAGCAAAATTTCTTTGAGTACATCTAGATCCACATAACCATGATGAGTCGTTGGCGTGGTGATAATTTTATATCCCAATTGTTGAAAATAAGAATTTAAATTATGAATGCAAGAATGTTCGATTCCCGAAGTGACGATGGTTTTTTTATCGGGATTTTCTTTAATAATACTATGTATGACAGTCGCAATTCCCTCGGTGGCACCCGAGTTAAAAAAAACTTGCGATGGATGAGCGCCGAGAGCTTTTGCACAAGTTTTGCGAGCATTTTCGAGCATCATTAGGGTTTGTGTTCCGAGATAGTGAATGGCATTGGGATTGGCAAAAGGTCCAACATTAATGCGGTTTAAAAGGTATTCTTTAACTTTTGGAGCGAGCGGAGCACTTCCATTGAAATCGGCATAAATCATAACTAGGTCTCTCGTCAAAATTTTAAGAAAGTGACAGCATTCTTTCTAAAGCGACTAGGCTTTGAACTTTGATGTCTTCTTCTACTTTAATGATATTAATGGGTCTATTTTCGCTTATTGAGCGGAGTCCGGCAAGTAGCCAGCGCGGCCGAATGCGATACATTGTAGTGCAGAGACATTGATAGGGAGAAAGAGAGACAATTTTTTTATCGGGAAATTGCTGTGCGATGCGGTTGACGAGGTTGATTTCCGTTCCGACAGCAAAACGCGAGCCCTTGGGGCTGGAGGCAATTTTATTTAAGATATATGAGGTACTGCCAAAATCATCGGCATTAAAAACGACATCGTAATTGCATTCGGGATGCACGATGATTTGCATTTGAGGATCATTTTTTCTTAAGTTTTTAATTTGATCCAGAGTAAATCCTTGATGAACCGAACAGTGGCCGTGCCATAAAATTACCCGGGCATTTTTAATTTGTTCAGCGCTCAAGCCACCTTGGGGAAGAGCGGGATTGTACACCACCATTTCGTCGAGTTTTACACCCAGTTGATAGCAAGTGTTGCGACCCAAGTGTTGATCGGGGAAAAAGAAAAGTTTTTCACCTTGAGTAAATGCCCACTGGATCATTTTTTTTGCATTGGAGGATGTGCAAATGCTTCCGCCATTTTTTCCCACGAAGGCTTTTAAGTTTGCCGCACAATTAATGTAGGTAATGGGGATAACTTTTGCGCGACCGTGTCGAGCGACTTCGCTAAAAGCTCTTTCCACGTCGTTAATTTCCGCCATGTCGGCCATGGAGCAACCCGCTTTTAAATCGGGTAGCATCACGTGCTGATTATCTTTTGTTAGCATGTCGGCCGTTTCTGCCATAAAGTGGACACCGCAAAAAATAATATGTTCGTGTTGTAGTTTGGCGGCGATCTGTGCCAACTGAAGTGAGTCTCCAGTGTAGTCGGCAAAAGAAATAATATCGTCTTGTTGATAGTG
>Ga0255184_1000032_pt1 | contig 59199 bp, 65 predicted proteins | sample Miss_Cont_RepA_0_FD_189954 | JGI IMG/M metagenome (GOLD analysis project Ga0255184, IMG submission 189954) | Freshwater microbial communities from Mississippi River, Louisiana, United States - Miss_Cont_RepA_0h | ecosystem: Environmental > Aquatic > Freshwater > River | place: USA: Louisiana...
TTTATTATTAAGGAATTCTATGTAGTCGCATTTATATCTTTCTTTACATGAAAGATTTTTTATGCTTCTTATAGAAGAATTTTATGTGACCATAAAGTACTTAATAATAAAGGATTAATTAACACCTTATCATAAAAACTTGCTAAAACATTAATTAATTAATTAATGATGAATTAATTGATTAATTAATAATGATGATAATAAAATATACTAACTAACATATATCTAATATTATCTTATATACTAATATGATAATAAAGTATATTAATAGATATATAAGTAATAATATCTTTAGTTAATCATTATATGGTCATTAGTGTGTTCATGATCTTCCTTTAGACCCTTATTGGTCATTTTATATTAAATGTTAAGTTGATCCTGATAAGACCTTTTATCTATTTATTGATCAATTATTGGTATTTTGATTACAATACATTACTAGTATATATCTTGTTATTTTTCTTACTTTAATTGCATATATCATTAGATGGGTATTTTGATAATAAGATGTGTTTTGGTCTATTTTTTTATAACTTTTAATATGTCTGATATTGCTTCATGCATGCTTAAGGTAATAGTCATTAATGCATTGTTGATCAATTTTATAGTCTTATTGAGATGTAACATAGTATTTTTTATCATATGCAAGTCAATTAAAAAGTAACAATATTTTTCATTTTTTCACCAGCTTGCATGCATTAACTTTTATTACCTTATACTAAGCAATGATTACACAAAAGTTGTCTTATACTAAGCAATGATTACACAAAAGTTGTCTTATACTAAGCAATGATTACACAAAAGTTGTCTTATACTAAGCAATGATTACAAAAAAGTTGTTTAGTTTGCATTAATGTTGATACACTTTTGACTAATCTTTACAAAAAAGTTGTTTAGTTTGCATTAATGTTGATACACTTTTGACTAATGTTGACATAAAAGTTGATAGATTGAAGTCAATGTTTACATAAAAGTTGATAGATTGAAGTCAATGTTTACATAAAAGTTGATAGATTGAAGTCAATGTTTACATAAAAGTTGATAGATTGAAGTCAATGTTTACATAAAAGTTGATAGATTGAAGTTAATGTTTACATAAAAGTTGTTTAGTTGAAGTTAATGTTGATGTACTTTTGACTAATTTTTACAAAAAAGTTGATAGATTGAAGTTAATGTTTACATAAAAGTTGTTTAGTTGAAGTTAATGTTGATGTACTTTTGACTAATTTTTACAAAAAAGTTGTTTAGTTGAAGTTAATGTTTACATAAAAGTTGTTTAGTTGAAGTTAATGTTGATGTACTTTTGACTAATCTTTACAAAAAAGTTGTTTAGTTGAAGTTAATGTTTACATAAAAGTTGTTTAGTTGAAGTTAATGTTGATGTACTTTTGACTAATCTTTACAAAAAAGTTGTTTAGTTGAAGTTAATGTTGATACACTTTTGACTAATCTTTACAAAAAAGTTGTTTAGTTGAAGTTAATGTTGATACACTTTTGACTAATGTTTACAAAAAAGTTGTTTAGTTGAAGTTAATGTTGATACACTTTTGACTAATGTTTACAAAAAAGTTGTTTAGTTGAAGTTAATGTTTACATAAAAGTTGTTTAGTTGAAGTTAATCTTTACATAAAAGTTGTTTAGTTTGCATTAATGTTGATATACTTTTGACTAATGTTTACATAAAAATTGATGAAGTGATGATAAAGTTAATGTTTACATAAAAATTGATGAAGTGATGATAAAGTTAATGTTTACATAAAAATTGATGAAGTGATGATAAAGTTAATGTTTACATAAAAATTGATGAAGTGATGATAAAGTTAATGTTGATGTACTTTTGACTAATCTTTACAAAAAAGTTGTTTAGTTGAAGTTAATGTTTACATAAAAGTTGTTTAGTTTGCATTAATGTTGATACACTTTTGGCTAATCTTTACATAAAAGTTGTTTAGTTGAAGTTAATGTTTACATAAAAGTTGTTTAGTTGAAGTTAATGTTGATATATTTTTGACTAATCTTTATATAAAAGTTGTTTAGTTTGCATTAATGTTGATACACTTTTGACTAATCTTTACATAAAAGTTGTTTAGTTGAAGTTAATGTTTACATAAAAGTTGTTTAGTTGAAGTTAATGTTGATGTACTTTTGACTAATCTTTACAAAAAAGTTGTTTAGTTGAAGTTAATGTTGATGTACTTTTGACTAATCTTTACATAAAAGTTGTTTAATTAAAGTCAATGTTTACATAAAAGTTGTTTAATTGAAGTTAATGTTAAGTTAATGTTGATGTACTTTTGACTAATCTTTACATAAAAGTTGTTTAGTTAAAGTTAATGTTTACATAAAAGTTGTTTAATTGAAGTTAATGTTAAGTTAATGTTGATATACTTTTGACTAATGTTTACATAAAAGTTGTTTAGTTAAAGTCAATGTTTACATAAAAGTTGTTTAGTTTGCATTAATGTTGATACACTTTTGACTAATGTTAATACACTTTTGACTAATCTTTACAAAAAAGTTAATAGATTGAAGTCAATGTTTACATAAAAGTTAATAGATTGCATTAATGTTGATACACTTTTGACTAATCTTTATATATGAGATCATTTTATTCAACTATCGAAATACTTTGATTTTATCAATTTTATTATTAAAGTTAGATGAATATTTGGTTGATAGCAAGAAGAGCATGTTCTTTTGTTTAAATCAATATTGCTTAGTTTTTTATCTAATAATATAAAAGAGATACATCCGTTGCATATAAAATAAATAAAGGGATCATCAATTTGTAATAAATTGTTGTATAAAGCATCTATTTTATTTTGATGAAAGAGTACGAGCTCATCTTCAGATACAAATAAATTGTCTTTATCTAAAAGCAAATGTTGATTTGATCTATTATTGAAGTTTCGAATTTGATTACATTTAGAGCAGCAAAGGAAGCATTTCTCTGCATCAGTGCTTTTTTTATAATAATAATGTAAGAAGGAATTATTTTCTAGAAGTGTATTACATAGCTCGCATTTATTATTTTGATATACTTTCAGAAGATCATATAATGGGTCCTTTGGTAATTTAGATTCTGATGTGACGCTTGTATGTTGCTTATTTATAAAAAATGGAAGTTCTACTGTTTTGCATAGGGGACATACAAATATGACATTGTCTTTATTTAAAGGATTACTAGCGTTGATTAGGAGCAGATGATAGAAAAAATATAGTATCCTATTAAAATTTGTTAATGTTAGTATTGGGAAATATTAAAAAGAAGTAATTAAATATCGATGAGGAATAATAGAAGATTATTTTTTATATAGTAATATACCTGTTGACTTTAATATGTTATTACGAGGTTCGGTTATTTCTAGCAATATTTTTGCTAGATTCTCTTTGGATAAGCCATAAAGAACTGAGACGAATGAGATGTTTTGGGAGAGATTAGAAGAATCACTTAGAGAGTTTTTTAAATTTGATAAAATTTGATTAGTGGCTGCTCGATTTGACATACCTGTTATATGTTCCCAAATACTGTCAGCTCTCGCGTTTGGATCGTATTTATACATAAAACGAGTTCGATCACTTGAATAATAAACTGTATCATAAGGATATTCTACATGTTTAATAGGCCGAGTATCTCCATCATATAATCGTCTTTCTATTGAATTGTTATCAATAGAGCTTGTATGTGTCCTAAAATTTAAATCACTATCAAAATAATCTTTAATCATTTGATCAGAATTATAAGCGTATGTGTAAAGGCCCAAGAAAGGTATTTGACTATACAAAGCATAAATATTAATAGGCATAATATTTAAATCCATAATATTATGTATAATAGCTTGTCTTCTATCGCTTAAAGAGCTTCGTGTGGCAGAAGAGCTAGTATATTTAACAATAGCTTTAGTAGGTGACTGGTATTCAATAAGATCTACCAAGAAATCATTTTTTTCAAGATTGTTTGATTTAAAATAATTTAAACCTGATACATCGATACCTCCGCAATATTTTATCTTAATTTCCCTAAATTGTGAATATATATTAATCATATTTTTTATTATATCATTAGAAAATGATTCTTGATATGATTCATTATAAGTTTTAATTTGTTGATTTAAAGATGGATAGTTACTTAAATCTGAAGTTTCACGAGTTGCATAAAGTATTTTAAAAGCAGAAGAATTAAAATTTAACTTATGTAAATCTTGAGTTATATTTTGGGCTATGCCGAGTGAACCAAAAGGAACTGAGTTATAAGTTCTTTTATATTCTTCAATATAATTCGGTTTAGTATTACCCCAAATTCTAATATCGTCTAATTCTTTAATAATTTGCTTAATATTAGTTATAATACTATTGACGAGATCAATCCAAGAGAAAACGGTATTATCATTAGGTAATAATTCCTTTTGTATGATTAACATAGGAAGACAAGATTCAAACAAAGATTGAAAATAAGGAAGATATCCATTTAAACGATATTTGTAATTATCATTAATCTCGCTTACAGATTCTAAAGCAAATAATTTAGTTTTTTCACCAGCAGTTGATAAAGCTTTTGCCAAAGCTTTTAAACCTTTATTTAATATTTCATTTGAAAAAGGTACCAATAATTTAGAATATATCTGATCAGTATTATGATCAAATGTTTTTTGTATAAAATTAAATATAGCATTTTCAATCATATCTTTGATGTTGAATATATATCTTCGATCAAATAAATGTTTAGATATATTTTGAATATTTAAGTATGGTTGTTTGCGAGATTTGTTATTTATCCTATCAATAAATTTGTTACTGTCAGTCCTTGTTAATGCAGCATTTTTGGATTCGTACCACCCTTTTAATAATTGATTTAATTTGTTGTTATTTTGTATCTTTTTTCTAAGATCTTTTAAACTATAAGAAGTTTCTGGTTTATTTAAAATATATTGTTCATATAAGGTTTTTTGTATATTATAATAAGAATACGGTTTTCCGGATTCTTTTTCTAAATCATTTAATGATGATTCGTCTATACTATGACGTAATATATTAATAGATCTTTTAATATATTCCATACTAGTCTCCACAAATTGTTTCAAATTAGTCCATTCTAAGAATAATTTACTATTATCTGCTCTTAAAGTGAAAAGACCAGTATTAATAAAATATATTAACTCTTCCAAATTATCGTCATTTAAATCTACCTGAATATTATTACCGCGAGTCTTATCGAACGATTTGATAAACTTTTGTATTTCATATAGGTTCTTAAGAGGTATTTCTACGAAGTCTTTTAAGAACAAAGCAGCAATATTGTTAACCCTATAAGAACAAGATTGTAAAGATTCTTTAATGGTTTCATATTTTTCTTTTTCGGTCATACTATGTCTATATGAATGTTTGATATTTTCAATAAACTTTCTAAAGTTATCAGGATTACTATTAGTGGCTTCCTTATAATTTTTTGGTAAAGCCAATGGTTGAGCAGGTACATTATTGTTTTGACTTGTAGTTCTAAATAACATATTAACACGATTCAAAAACTCATCCACAATTACCTTAGTATCTTTTAAATCATACATTTTTTCACTAACTCTATTATTGAATTTAATTCCAGATATAGCTGATTCTAATGCATAATTTCCATCCAAAATATCATAATTATTAGTTGTGTCTTCATATTCCGATTCTTCTTTAATATATTCTTTAAAATGCTTAATTTCAGTTCCTTTTATTTTACCATATCTTTCATTTACACACCTAACTAAATCAGTAATAACATCATGAGTTAAATTATTAGAAGTTTTATAATGATCATATATTTTATTAATTTCACTAATAATCTCTTTTACATCATTATCAGTATAAGTTTGAGAACCATCAATTTTTCTCCACATAATATGGAAAAGATTACCGAAAGGTGTTCCGCTCATTTCAGGAAGGAAAGTAATTAAAAACCTCTGAAGAGGTTCTTTTGGAGTGTGTAATTTATCTCCTGCTTTTCTTATTTCATCTTGATTAATAAAAAGGTATTTATAGACTTCAACATAAAGAGGCAATCTAATATATAAATCAATAGCTTTTTCGTTAGTTTCTGGATACTTTTCAAAATTACCACCTAGGATGACTCTTTGTGGATTGAAACAGTTTACTTTTTCAGGATTATTAAAGATTGAGAATATACCAATAGTACTTTGAACTTTAGCAAACATTGCTTTAATACATGTTTTAAAGATCTCATCTTCATTAGTGAATGGTAAAAGTTCTTTAGCTTTCCAATTAGGATCAACAGAACTAGAACTAACTAAAAGTTGGTAAAGTTGTTTCTGATGTGTTTTTTGGTCATTTCCACAAAGGGCTAAATTCTTAGCTTTAGGTTTTACCGCTCTAAGATTAAAAGTAATTTGCGGCAATTTCTGGATTAAAGCTTTTACAATAGCTTTAATGACCGGATATTTACCACCTTGAGTTTTTTCCCAGGGTCCTATTATATTTTTTATAACTTCCATGATTTCAATTAATTGATTAATCAAATCACTATCATAGTAGAATAATAATGATTCTTCCATTCCTTTTTTGAAAATTTCCAATTTTTCTTGAGAACGTTTTAAATGATCTCCTATCCCTAAGAGATATTGTTTATTATATTTTTCCAAAACTTCAATATTTGCCATTATCAATGCAATATTTTTAGTTTGAGATGACCTCAGCATAGAATCTTTTAATGCTACAAGATAATTTATTATCGTCGTTACAGTAAATAATATTTTGACTTTAGCTCCTTGATCTAATCCAGTTGGAGTTTCTATATTTATAGGCCATTCTCCTGATTCTTCTTCTAATTTATCTTCTTCATCTTTTTTAATTTCTTGATATTTTGGAAGTTCTTTATTTGTTCTAGTTTCTTTAGTTGAAGAAATATTTGATTGATCATCTTCATCTCTTTTTATTTTAAATCCATATTCATCTTTTTTAATTTCTTTAGTTAAAGGAATATTTGGTTGATCTTCTTCACTATCACTTGATAATTTGGTGTCTTCTAATTCACTAAGACGAGTAATTATATTACCGAATTGTCTAAATATACTATTATGCGTTTTTTCGTATTCTTTTTCTTTTTCTAATAAAGAATTCAGTATTTCATAAATATTCTGATGTTCTTCTAAAATTTTTTCGAGATTGTCTCTTTCTTCATTATTAGAAGTATTTGATACTTTTTTTGATAAGTCTACCAAATTATAATTTATATGATTTCTTAGTTCAGTTATTTCATGTCGAAAATTTGCTTCTTTGATTACAGTTTTCGTATCTATATCACGAATCTGACCTTCAACTGTTTTTATTCTTTCTAAAAGATTAGCTACATTTATATTTGTTTTTGAATCATCTATCTTTACATCTTGTAGCCCCTTTAAAGTTTCTTGTAATTCATCCATTTTATCACTTGATAGACTATCTTCCAACTCCTTTGCTGCTGTTTTTAATGTTTCTATATTATGATGTGCGTATTTTCCTAACCCCTTTAATTCTATTTCAATAGTTTTTGTTTTTTTGTCTAATTCATATATAATTCTATCATTCTCTCGAATATAAAGATCATTTATTTCATTATACTCTCTTACATAATGATCTAATTCTCCAAAATTTGTATTTAGATAATCCTTTAATTCTATAAATTTTTTATTTGTATAATCATACAACATATTCAAATTCTTAGATAATTTTTCTTCTTTCAAGTCTCCAAACCATATATTAGGAAACTGAATAGGTAAAATTTGAATAAGATTTTGTAATTCATGAGCAGTATAATCCGTATTTTCTAATAAATGTTGAATTCCAGTTTTTAAATATGTATAATCAGTAGTGGCTTCTATATGATCTAAATTTATTAAGCCCTCCGCTTTTATTTTATCATATATTTTTTTACCTTCATCAAATTCTTCTTTTAAAATGTGAACATCTTTTATATCAGAATAATTTCTGATAAGTTTATCTAAAAGTATTTCTTTACCTCTTACAGGTAGGGTCTGATATTTTTTAGTTTCCTTTATATGAGTTACTATTGAATCAAAACTTGTATTATCAGTTCTGTTATCATATATATATAAGGTATTGTCCCTAGCTTTAATTTTTTTATTTTGCACATTTCCAATATTACATTCAATAGTTTTACCTTGAATTTTGTCAAAATATGAAGGTATTTCAGTTCCTGGTTTTAATTCAAGAACTATACTTCCTTCTTTTACATTAGATATATCAGCACCTGAAATTGTCCAACTTTTAACTATATCTCCAGAAGCTTCAACATCGTTCTCGTCATCATAAAAGAGATTATAACCGTTAACCATCATATAACGACTAAGTCTTTCCCACATTTCAACAACAGTCATAGTAGTCTTCTTTTTAATTTCTTGATTACCAAATTTATCACCAATACCAATAAATAAAGACATTACATTTTTCAATGTAACAAATTCGTTCTTAGCTAATTCTAAATTATCTTTAATTTCTTTAATCTTTGAATCATCAATACCGCTAAAATTTTTAGGATCGTATTCTAAAATCTTTTTTATATTTGCGATTGTGTATCCTGTACCAGTCAAATCCATATTTTGAATAGGTTCTAAGTAATCTTGAAGAGACATAAGATCGTCATAGTTATTTAAAAGATTCACATTAAATTCTTTTAGATATATTTCAAGAGCCTCAGCAACTGAATAAAGACCCTTTTTAGTTAAAGTTACATAATCTACAAAATCACAAGCTCTTACATAATCTTCTGGTTTGCTTTCTTTTGGATAAATTGTTTCAATTATCTTTTTTGCTTTATCAGCTTCTAAATCTAGTTCTTTCATCTTTTCACTCATAGCAGCTGTTAAAATAGTTTCAAAGTTGTCAAGATTCTTTTCAAGTATTTTGGCTGAAGCAGACATACCATCTTTTAATTGACCGACTTTGTAAAAGTGTTTAAGATTATTAGCTGAAGCTTTAAAATCAGTAGGAGTTGGTAATTTATAATCTTTCTTTTCTCCACCTTTAATAGCTTCTGAATATTCCTTTACATCTTTAACAAAAGATTCCAAAAGGCGAATGAGTTCATTTACAGCTTTCTTACCTTTATCGCTACAATGAAGTGCCTTTGCTCTAGAAATTACAATATCCAAATTTTGTAAAAACATATTTTTGTATTCTCTTGATTTAAGATCATCAGTATAATCAGATACAGCCTTTAAATTTTTCAATTGTTCAAGATCAGAAAGTGTATTATAAGCATCAATAAATTCAATCAAATTAGCATCCGAATGAATATCAGATCCAATCATTTGTGCCATTTGATTAACTAAAACCCATACTTTATTAATAGTATTTCTTAAATCATTAGCAGTTACATTAAGCATACGTCTCCTTTGCTCTTTCTTTAATTCCATCTTTCTCTCATAAGTATCAGTAATATGTTCAGCTCCTCCTTTTTTCAAAAGAGGTTCAATATCTTTCTTGTGTCTTTCAAACATTAAAATATAATCAAGTAATCTAAATATCTGCGTTTTAGTTTTATTATCTTTGCCTTTAAGACCTTTCATTACCTCCTTTTGTAATTCACTAGGTGTATTGTTTAAATAGTCTTTAACACTAACATTGATTACTTTTAAAGTATTAGCAATCATTTTAGCTACTTGACCCATATCAACAAATCTACCCATAAGTTTGTATAAATAACGACCAGTTGCAATGTCTCCAGGTTTAATATCTATTTTAGCTAAAGCTAGTTTAAGATCCTTATTTTTAGTAAGTATTTTCTCTATACTTTCTCTCTTTTCGGAATAAACATTAAGAGCTTTTTCAAGAGCATCTACTTCTTTTTCTCCATAATATAAAACCTTAGAAGAAATCTCTTTTAAGAACTCCCATTTTGGTTTGTTATCCTTAAAATCAGAAGAGAATTTAGTAAATAGTTCTTTAATAGTAGTCATCGAATCTTTAATCCCAGAAAGTCTTTGTTCTAAAAAGGCTTTTGAGTTATTAAAATCACTAAGCATTGTTCCACCAGATTTAGATAAAGAATTGGTTATCTTAGTTATTTTCTCAACTAAAGATTTAGGAGTAGTATCTTTTGTCTTACCAAGTAATATTTTATATCCTCCATACATCCTATTAGCTGCTTCATTAATACTTGAAGGCTTAAATGAACCTCCTTTTACAAGAGTGCTTTTAGATGCTCTCAATCCCTTTGAAGTTGGATTAAAACCAACTTTCTTAATAGCTTTATGTATCTTTTTTGTGAATACTTTGTTATCACTAGCACTTTTTAAATATTCTTTTACAGTTCCTCCACAACCACAATTAGATGATTGGTCTTTTTTTAATAAAAGGGTATTACCATAATAGTCAGCCATGTTAATGGTTTATTTTATAAGCCGAAGAAAAAAATAAAAAATTTAATTAATTTTATATTTTATATTAAAAACAATATATGTCCATTACTACTTATACTTATAACAAAGGGGGCTATACCCACACTTATACTTATATGCCTAAGGCACAAAAAATAGGTAATTATAGATTAAAACATGAATACAATGTTGATATAAACGCTTATGAAATAGATGTAAAAAAGAAAATGAAAGCTAAAGACCTGAGTGTAAAATATAAAATACCTTATTCTGTCGCAGTTAAATTGAAAAATGCAATGCTTGAAGAAATTTTATCAAAAGCTTTAAATGAACATATTATAACTAATTCAATACCTTGCGAAATTTGATATTTATTTTATAAAAAATAGATATATGATACAAGCTCCAGATCATTTAATTTTAGAGTCATCTTTAAACTTAGATCAAATACAAGCAACTAAATTTACTAATATTATTGTAGATTATACATATGAAGAATTAGAAAAAGGAGTACTTTTAGATTTTGTAAAAGATGCAACATTAGAAGATATAGGTGATTTTAATATAATGTTAGAAACACTAGGTCTTCAGAAGCATTTACTTTTACTAAAAAATACCATTTTGTTATCTAATAAATTAGGTATATTTTAATATAACACTTGATTTTTTATTTATATTAGTGATTTAATTATGGAGAATATACCTTTTACATCCGATGGACTTTTTGCTAATTATTATTATACAAAAAATCTAAGATGTTGTGAGGCTTATTTAATAGTTGAATCATTTTTACGTCATGAATCAGAATTTTTCGAATTATTCACTGATGTCTATGACAATAGTGGAGCTCGATCAATTTTGCGTCAAGATGCTTCTTTTGAACTTCAAATGTATTTCTCTAATTTAGGATTTAAAATATTAGATCATATGAAACAATTAGAGTCTTATAGAGATGTTTTTAATCCCATTCGTGTATATCAATCATGCGCTGATATTAAAGATGTTTTAAGAGATTTGAAATGCGAAGAAGTATAGATCTGGTTTAATCTATAAATAAACCAAAACAGGAATGATGTAATTGTGGTACCATTGACACAATTACTGACCTGTTTTTTAATAGTTGATTTTTTATATATTGTATGATTTAATTATGGATAATATACCCTTTACAGCTAATGGGCTTTCTGATGAGTGTTTTCGCACAGGAAATGAAAGATGCTATAAAGCTTTTGAAATACTCGAATCGTTCTTCTCTTTTAGAAAAGAACTTCTCGAACTATATAATGATGTCTTTGACAACAGTGTATATCCGCCTATTCTTCGACAAGATGCTTCTTTTGAAAATCAAATGCGCGTATCTAATTTAATGTTTAATATGATGGCATGTTACGAGAGTTTAAAATCTTATATAGACGTTTTTAATCCCATTCTTATATATCAATCATGCTTTATTATTGAAGATGTTTTAAGAAATTTGAAATGCGAAGAAGTATAGATCTAGTTTAATCTATAAATAAACCAAAACAGGAATGATGTAATTGTGGTACCATTGACACAATTACTGACCTGTTTTTTTAACAGCTGATTTTTTATCTATAATAGGGTTTAATTATGTCAAACGTTCTTTTATCTTTGTATTTGGAGTCCAATATTTTATATCATTGCACTTTAGATCCAAAATATTTGAAAACTACTGAAATAATTCAAACCCTTATAAAAATCGAGAATCAGATTTATACTTTATGTAATAGATATTATTATATAAATCCAAGTCCATATGTTTTACGAGAAGGTACTCATTTAGATATTCAACTAGAGCTAATTATATTATTATTTAAGTTGCATATTTTATCTGAAAAGTTATCTAGTTTTAATATATTTGATGAATCGAAAGTATATCAAACTTACTATGCATATAAATATAATTTACAACAACTCAAACGCTTTATAGAAATGCCTTAATCCCGTAAGCAACCCAAAAACAGGAATGATGTAATTGTGGTACCATTAACACAATTACTGACCTGTTTTTTTAACAGCTGATTTTTTATCTATAATAGGGTTTAATTATGTCAAAAGTTCTTTTAGATTTGTATTTAGAGTCTAACCTTTCATACCGTTATACTTTAAAACCAAAATATCTTCAAACTAATGAAATAATTGAATCCCTTATAAAAGTCGAAAGCAAAATTTGGGCCTCGCTTCATAAAATTTGCTATTTTGATTCAAATACATGTATTTTACGAGAAAATGCTCCTTTAGATATTATGCTAAATATAAACATTTTATTGTATGAGTTATATGATTTGTCTGAGGATTTAGTTTGTTTTCATGTGTTTGATAGATCGAAAGTATATCAAGCTTATGAGGTAATAAAATATACCTTACAACAAGCAAAAATCTTTATAGATCTGGTTTAATCTATAAATAAACCAAAACAGGAATGATGTAATTGTGGTACCATTGACACAATTACTGACCTGTTTTTTAACAGTTGATTTTTTATTCATAATAGGATTTAATTATGGAATACAGACCTCGTAGTAATGGAGAGTTATTGAACGAATATATTCGTACAAAAAATCCAAGATACGGTGAAGCTTATAACATACTTGAATCATTCTTAAAATATGAGGCAGAATTTATGGAATTATATACTGATGTCTTTGATAACAGTATATGTCCAGCGGTTTTGCGTCAAGATGCTTCTTTTGAACTTCAAATGTATTTCTCTAAATTAGGGTTTAATGCATTAGAATGTTTTAAAAATTTAAAATCTTATAATAATATTTTCGATGATATAGGCATGTTATATATATGTGCTGATATTGAGAGTATTTTAAAAGATTTGAAAATTGAAGAAGTATAGATCTGGTTTAATCTATAAATAAACTAAAGGTGAATTTTATGTATATGTAAGAACGAGAAAAACGGGTTATACATAAAATGAGCTTTTTTGTTTTTTGTTAAAATTGATTTTTTTATTATATAAAATCTCCAATATGTATGATAGTGAAACATCTACTTCTAGTGAAGACTATTGTTTAAAACACCAAGCTAAAAGTAAAAAATGTAGAACTTTATTATCTTTAAATGATAAAATATCTTCGTTTAAATTACGTAATAAAGAAGTACCTGAAGAATATTTAGACTTGCAAAAGAAATTAAACTATATAAAAGATTTAAAAAAGATATTTCAAGCAACCTTTGATCTATCTTATAATAAGAATAAATATATCAATAAAATAAAAGATGATTGTTTAATAGAAAATATAAAGTATATTATCTTTATATGCGAATTATTAATAATCCATTATAAATGTATTGAGATATATTCTGATATATTCGAAACTAATATTTATGATAAAGATGCTAAGGATCTAAAATATGTTATTGAAGATTGCAATAATTATATAAAGAAAGTTACTGTATAAATACAATTATGTTATTTTTTATTCTATTGTGTTTGTAAAAATTGATTTTTATGAAACAAAAAGAATGTCTTGCACTTTAACTGTGGTTGATAAAAATAAAAAAGAATCACATAATAAATGCTATTCTTTAGTTATAAATAATTTTACAAAAAAGGAAACTATTATATGTGATGCTAACTTTGATGTTTTAAATAATGTTTATCACATATTTTTGAGATGCGATAAATTAGAATATATTGATATTTTTAAATTATGGAAAAATAATATACATATGTCATTTTATCTACCAACAACGGAATCTATATTATTACCACAATTAAAACATGGTATTTATATAAAGAAATAAAATAAATAAATGAATAGCTTTTATATTTTTTGATAAATTAATAAACAATGATTGATGAACAATATTCTGAATGCCATAATTGCTTAGGTGATAAAGAAAAGATTTATAAGGATAAATATCAAATTAAATCATTAAAAGGTCTTTTACATAAAGATATCCCTCAACAAGATAAAGAAGCTATTATTAAACATATTAAGCCTGATGGTCCAGGAAATAGCGAAGATTGGCTCAATGGTAGAAATATCAATGAATGCACTATGGATATTTATAAACATTTTGATAAAAAGGAATTACGTTTTAAAAATCGTATATGTGGAGATGGATTAACATACTTTGATTGCAAAAGTGAATTTGCTTATGAAAAAGAAAAAAGAGTACCTCAATATTTTACTTTTAAAATGAGAGATACTATATTTGATAATATATTTGATTCAAATAAATATAATTGTGCTGGATTTGTTTTAAATATAGATTGGTCAACAGGTGGAGGCACACATTGGATTGCTATCTTTATTAATAATGTAAGTCCTCCATATACTTTAGAATACTTTGATTCTGCTGGAGACATTATTTTACCTGAAATAAAAAAATACTTTGATACATTTGGATCTAATTTTCAACCTATATGTGTTAGATCTTTTGCTCAACAACAAGACAATCATTCATGTGGGCCTTATTCTTTATACTATATTTATTCTAGATTACAAGGTGTACCATGGCAGCATTTTAGAAAATACGCAATAGGTGATAAACAAATGCATAAGTTTAGAAAGCATTTATTCTCATTATCATAAAAAAATTAGTATGTGGGCTATCATACTAACAAAACTGGACCAAAAGTACTTTGATCTGGTTTTTAGCTTTTTTAGTGTACTTTACAATACACAAGCCCAGTCCCGACGAACTCTTTTAAAACAGTCTATATTCGTATCAAATATGGTTGTATCCATTATATTACTATATTCAACTTTGAATTGTTCGCATTTACATAACCAGAGGGAAGTCTGACCCATTGTTAAATCTAATATCTTTGCTTTTGTTAAAGCATTTTGACGATTATAGAATTCTATACAATAAGTTGGCTGAAGAGAACTATGATTTGTGAAAGCCTGAGATGTTTTCGGAAATTGATCGTAGAGAGCGCGGAGACATCTATGTATTTTACCAAATTGTACTAATAATTTATCTAACTTTTGATCCATATTCTGAATATCAGGTACAACGGAAGCTATAAAAACAGAAGTTTCAGTGGTGTTTTGCATATTAATCTCTCATTAGAAAAAAAAATCACCTGTTATTTTATCTTTTATATCCTAAGTTTTTCCAGTATTGAAGAACATATTTTTCTACTTCCTTAGCTCTTTCTTTAGCTTCTTCTATAATAAAGGAATTTCTTGATTTTAAGTTTTCTTCATCTCCTAATCTTCCTAATTTATCATAACAATGATCAATAACTGAATCACTATAACCTTTTTGACAATATAATTGTGCTCTTTCTGGTGTTAATAAACTTCTATATTCTTCGGGGGTACGACATATAGGTGTACTTTTTGTATGAAAAGGAATACCTTTTCTAGCTGAAAAAGCAATACATCTATCTATACCGATTTGACCAATAGCAGTCAAACGATCACAATCTCTAGGTATATATTTCCATGATTCAATACTTTCGCTTTCACTATTCATATTTGAACTAAAAGATACTAAACTTACCATTTGAATAATAGGCTCAACAAAATCTTTACTATAACCTTTTAACATTTCTCTTGCATTATCGTAATCTTTACTTTCAAAGAACTTTCTATCATCTACATCATGTAAAAGACAAGCTAGTTGTACTTGTAAACATTGCTCTTTTGAAAGATCTGTTAAATCAAGAGCTTTTTTAGCAAACCCTTCTACATCTTTAAAATGTTGTAATCCATGATCTCCATGCAAAACCTTTGAATGTTTTTTACAAAAGTCTTTTAACCTTTGTTCTACTGTTTTATAAATCTTAGGATAATCTAACATATTTATCTATGTAACAAAAAAATATCAATTATAAATTAGACTACTTTATTTACACGTTATATATAGAATTATAATAAAAATTATGTTTCCAATCTGTATTAAAAGTATTTTTAGATATTAATTTACATGTTAATTTTTTATGCGGAACATCTTTAATATGAGACCATTTTATATTTGGATTACCATAAATATAATTTATATTAAATAGGGATTGATTTTCTTCTATTGTTTTGATATCAAAAATGACATTACAAGTATAATGTTCAGGAATAAAAATATATTTATTTGTCTTGATAAAGTCTAAAGTCAGATTAAAATTATAGTTAATACATACATTTTTGATCAATTTTTGAGAATTAATTTCAATGTCTTCTATAGTAAAACGAGGATTTATTAGTCTTTTATCTTTAGATATAATTTGAAAGTACTTTTTAGAATCACCGTCGCTGCGATAATCGCCATCAAAAATATAAAAATAGAAAGGATTAGAAAAACATATATTTGATGTATTGTATTTAAAATTAGGATTAATTTCAAGGTAATCTACATATCCATTATTATTTACTTTATTATAGTGAGGATTCTTTTTAATATATGAACGCGAACGATAACTATTATAAAATGTTATATCAATAGTATTAATATCTGTTATATATTGTAGAAAAATATCAGGATCTATTTTTACGAAATCAAAATCATCACTAGAAAATGTTTTTGATATATCTTGAACCATATCATAAGTAATATATGGATTACGATAAAGATATATTTTATAAACACTATTTAATCCAAATTTATTTAAATGATTTATGAAAAGACTTGGAGTTGTCCAATGATTATTAGCTATATCTCTTAACACGGACTTACTTATAAAAGCTTTCGGATGTTTATTAATAAAAGACCATAAAGGATTAACTCTTTTATTTAATTCTTCTTCTGTATTTAAACTAAAAGTTGTTTTATTGGTTAATATAAAAGCTTTCCAATTGCCAAAAGGTAAATAACTAGCTATTATATTCCAACAGTCAAGAGGTAAATTCATCCTATTATGATTTATAAAAAACAATAATAAGTTTATAATAAATAACTAACAATTGAGACCTATAATTGCATTTAAGCATCCTTTTAATCTTTCGTTTTCATTTTCCATTAAAGCAAACCTTTGATTATCTTCTTCATATTTTTTAGATTGAAGATCATTATTAATATCTTGTAAAATAACCTTTAAACTTTTCTTTAGATAAATAGCAGTTTCATGATCTTCAATGATATTTATTAATAAAACAATTATCATATCTTTATATTTTTCTTTAGATAAAGGTTTAGGGAAACTAGATAAATCTAAATCCTTAAAATAAGAATTAAAAGATATATTATCTTCTTTTTCAATTCTAGCAATAATAGTATTTAAAAATATGCAATTGCCTTCTTTATATACAACATTATTAAAGATATTGCTAATATATCTTTTATACATGCTTTATTTTAAATAATAATATCAATTTTATTTATAATATATATTATTGTATATTTTATTATGATAAAAGTTATACCTTATATCTGAATTAAATGTATTTCTTGCTAACAACTTACATATTCGTTTTTTAGGATTAATATTTTTTATATCAGACCATTTAATATTTGGATTTCCAAACATATTTATATGACAAAAGATAGAAGGATTTTCTTTTATTGTTTGAATACTAAAAACAACATTCTTTGTGTATAAATTTTTATCTTTTATAAGATTATTAGATTTAATAAAATCAATATTGATATTAGGGTTAGAATAAAAATATTTATTAGAAAGATACATTTCTCTATTTGATCTTTTATATTCCTCTAAATAAATTAAGCTAAAGTCAGGATGAGATAATATTTTATAAGATGAATTATATAATATCTGTTCTAAATTTGTTATATCTTTTTTTAATAATTCTTTATCTATTTTCTCATCAAATTTTTTGGCTATATCATTATAATAATTGAATTTATAGCCAAAACATGGTATATTATGGCTGCGTGTTAAATAAGCTATATCTAAATTCTTATTTTCTTGAGATATATTTTTCTCGAATTTATCTAAACTATAATATATTTCATTAATATCTTTTATATAATGTAAATATTCGTATTTACCTATACCGAGTTTATATAAAATAGATTCGAAATTAGGTTCATTCGTATTAATATAATCAATAAATTGATAAGTAATATACGGATTACGATAAAGATAAAATATATAATCCATCTTTATAGGATTATTCATTAAAAAGTTAAAATACATATCTGGCGATGTCCATTCACTAGCCGCTATATATTTTAAACAAGAAGGTATAGCAAAAGCTTTCGGATGTTTCTTAATAAAAGACCATAAAGGATTAACTCTTTTATTTAATTCTTCTTCTGTATTTAAACTAAAAGTTGTTTTATTGATTAATATAAAAGCTTTCCAATTGCCAAAAGGTAAATAACTAGCAATTATTTTCCAGCAATCAAGAGGCAAATCCATTCTATTATGATTTCTTTTTACAAAAAAATAATCAACTTTATTAAATAAAATGTACTTCTGTGTCTTTTAATAAAGCTTTCCAAAAATTAATAATAAAGTCTTCTACTATTTTGGTACCCTTTTCTGCTTCTTCTAATATATAAGGATTATTAGTTTTTAAATTTTTAGGCTTTCCAATATGTAATACCTTATCATAAAAATGATCTATAACACTAGTGCTTTTCTTATTTCTTTGATAAGCTTGATATCTTTTTTTATTAGCTATATTATTTAACTCATCTATATTATAGCATTTTAATGTATCATCGTTATAATAAGGATTACCAACTTGATGAGCATAAATAAGAGCTCTTTGTATCCCTATACTTCCTAAAGATTCTAACCTATCACAACATCTAACTAAATTCATCCATTCTTTTGGAGTATCAGATGAACCATTAGATGAACAAGATACTAAACTAATAGCTTCAATAATAGGCTCAACAAAATCAGGATCATAATTATTTAAAAGATATCTAGCATTTTCAAAGTTTTTATTATTTGGAAATAGCTTTCTATCATCAACATCATGTAAAAGACAAGCTATCGATACTTGAATTTGTATTTCCTGTGAATAATTCTCATATTTCATTGCTTTATGTGCGTGTTCTTCTACTTTATAAAAATGATCTAAATCATGTCCTTCAATAAAAGCTTCGTTGTTTTTAACAAAATCAACAAGTTTCTTTCTAACTTGCGTATAAATATGAATATAATTAACAGCCATATAAATCTATTATTGTATTAAAAAAATCAAATTTAAAATAGTTAACCCTATATTGATATATTACATATTTTCTCATTAACATACCACTGAGTATTAAAATGATTCAATAATAGATTTTTAACTATATTTTGATCAGGCTCTAAATATTCTAATTCTAACCATGTAATATTTGGATTAGCATATTTTAGATTAAAATACTTAGTTTTTGTTTTACCTAGAATTAATTCTAAATCTAATGGATCAATATAAGGATTTAAAGCTAACATTCTTTTATCGTATTTGTTTGGATTTAATAAAACATCTTTTATATTTATATTAGGATTTAAATTAACTCCTATAGACATAAACTTTAATTGATAGTTTTCTTCTAATGATTTACTATAATCTTTATTTAAACTAAAAGGATGTTGAGATAAAATAAATGATTCTTTACCGTCTTTTGTTATTCTTTCTTTTAAATAATCAAATATGTTTCTATTGATTTTACCTGATTTAATTATATCTAATAAATTGAAACGCTCTATGTATTTTTCAATAAATTTAACATTAACTAAAGGATTATAAATTAAACTACTTCTAATTTGACTTCTATTTATGTTTTTTATATCTATTGGATAATTAGGATTCATTTGTAATGAATCAGCATATGTTGTAGATACATATTTATTAAAAGTAATACCTTTTAAATCTGAATTTTTATATAACTCAAGATAATCCCATCTTAAAAATATATTATCGTTAACAAAGGACATTGGTATACCTTTAGTTTTTTCAAATTGAGTTAGACTATAAAATTTCTCAATTTTAGAACGATATTTAAGAGTAAAGGATGACATTAAATTAAAAGTAGTTAAAGGGTGATTAAAAAAGAGCTTGTATTGAATTTCTATTTAAAAACATATGAGGATGTAAATATACATAAGACCATAAAGGATTAATTCTTTTGTTTAGATTGTTATAAGTATTTAATGAATAAGTTGTTTTATTAATAAATATAAAAGCTTTCCAATTACCAAAAGGTAAATAGTTAGCTATTATATCCCAAGAGTTTACGTCTAAATCCATATAGTTATTATATTAAAAAATCAAATTTACAATTTACAAACAATAGACAGTGAAGTTACCTTCTATTTTATTTTTTAATATATAGAAATTTACTTGTGATAATCCTGTAGCTCCTAGCCCATTAACATTTATAGTAAAAATATTCGGACCTATAACTGTTACAATATATGTTGTATTTAAATTAAGAGATCCTTCATATTGATATATAGATATTTTATCTCCAGTTATTAATCCATGCCCATTAGAAGTAAAAACTATTGGATTAGCATATGTTAATGTGGCTCTTTTTGAAACTGAAGGAAAGGTTAAAATCAAGTTTTGTAAATAAAGTTTAAATGTTAAAGAGTTTAATTCATTTATATAAAGACCGAACTTATAAAATGGTTTTAAAGGTTTTAATCTAAATCTAGAACCAAAAGTTTCGACTTCGTATTCAAAAATATAGTTAGTATTAGGATATTCACGATTTGATATATTAGAAAATTCAGATATTTCAAGTTTTAGTATCTCACCATTTAAAGTTGTATTCGTGGGGCTAGGTATGAATAAATCTCCCGATTCAATAGCTTTAATATTTTTAAGTTTAAATGGAGTACTTTTAGTTTCCATAGTATATTGTTCACGATTATTAAGAATATATTGATAAGTTCCATTTAATTCTTTTGCAAAAATAGAATCAAAATATATTTGTGATTCATTTAAGTTTATATTATTCATAGTTACATTTTTCATTCTAACTGAATCATAAGGAGTATCTTCCTTTAAATTTATGTCATTGTATATTTCTTCCTTTCTTTTAATAGTAGTACTTGGTTTCTTTAATCTAGAATCTCTTTGTTTAAGGTTTCTATTCTTTTGTCTTAAATATTCTAAATATGATCTTGCAAGAGTATGACAAGGATCTTCTGTTTTCATAAAAGCTTGTATCTCTCTTTCTGTTTTAGTTTTTAACCAAAAGAAAATAGGCTTTTGTTCTTCAGATGTTGAAACAGGTATATCCATAGTTTTAAGATTTCTTAATACACCTATAGCAATTTGTTTAGTGATACCATTATCTTGATTAACTGAATTATTATTACGGTTATTTTCAGTTCTCATTCTTTGTTTTATAAACATACAAAAAATAAAATAGTATTACAATTCTAATAAAATTGATTATTCTTATAATAAAAGATGCAAGATCAATATAATATGGTTATCGAATTTCACCAAACTTTTGGTCATCCTGTAAGGACTAAATTAGATGCTACTTTAATAGAAAATCTTGATTTAGTCAACTTTAGAATAAATTTAATAGAAGAAGAAATAAAGGAGTTTCAAAAAGCAGAATTAGATAATGATAAAAAAGAAATGCTAGATGCATTATGTGATATTCAATATGTATTATATGGAGCTCAAATTGTGTTAGGTATACCTATTGAATTTGAAAGATCTAATGATCTAGTATCTTTTGATGAAGCTTTATTTAGATTAAAAATGGCTAGAGATGATAAGTCCTTTTCAGATTTTTGGAGTGCTTTAATGGATGTTCAAACTTGTCTTGAGAATACAATTACCAGATGCAATTGGAGCAATATTTTTAATTTAGCTTTTGAAGAAGTACATAAATCTAATATGACAAAAGCTTGTTTATCAAAAAAACAAGCTCTTTTAGATAAAGATTATAGAGAAAAAGAAATGGGTATAAAAGTGATTATTGAAAAAATCGGTAATTATTGGGTTTTAAAAAATAAAGAAACTACAAAAGTAGTTAAAGCTGTTAACTGGCGAAATCCTAATTTTGATGAGTTATTAAAGTAATATTAATATAATAGCTTAACTTTAATTTTTTAATAAACAAAAAATTTAATAAGTTGCTTATCGCAGGACTTGTACCTTATTAAACCCAGCTAAGTACTAGCTGTGTGCGAATATTGCACTAAAATTACGGCATCATATGTTCACTAGATAGTAAACATGTGATGGCATATTGACGAAACCTATCCAAAATAAGTAATTCGTTAACATCCGTAGTTTCAGCACACCATTCGTCAAAAAGTTTGTTTACACGAGGAATATCGTACTCCATTTCAATGAATATAGGTTCATCGAAAAGTATTCTGAGATCACAGTATACATAATGAAGATGATATTTAACGGGTTGCACAAACTTTTCATAGGTGTGATCGTTGAGGTAACTTAATGGATGTTCAGACATAATGTTCTAAGCAATCAATAAATCACCGGTAATATGAATAAAAAATCAACTGTTATTATAAACAAAAAATTTAATAAGTTGCTTATCGCAGGACTTGTACCTTATTAAACCCAGCTAAGTACTAGCTGTAATAATGAGAAAGAGACTTAAATCTCTTGAAGATATCGTTCATAATGGTATTTCAAAATAACTCTATCATCAAGGCTAAGATCTTTCTTATTATTGAATTTCTTGAACTTGTAGTCCAAGTATTCCTTTTCGTATCGTGTTGAGAGGCTTTTTCTACCGTCATAGAAGATCTTTATTCCAAATTCAATTATTGAAATAGAGTTCTCACTAAGAGGTAAATCAATATTCTCAACTATCTCCGCAGGAATACAAGACAACAAAAATCTATCATATTCAGAATTAAAACTCATTTTAACTTTGAAACAATAAATCACTTTATGTTCTGGTATAATAAAAAATCAACTGTTATTAAACATATATTTATTCTTATTTGTTTTCTAAATACATGTCAAACAAAACCCACATAGTATAAGGTTTATCTATAAAATCTATATTATCATGAAACCATTTTAATTGTTTTAACTCGCATAATTTAGGTACATACCCGTACTCAATGGCAACGGGAGGATATTTAATAGAGTGAACCCTTATAAACCATTCTTTTGAAACATTTGATAAAGATAAAATATCTAAAATATGAAGATAGAATATTATGCGTGATAAATGATCTCGCAAATCAAATATCTTTTTTAAATGTATATTAATTTTTGGAATAGAAATATTGCTAATCATTCTATCATTTTTTAAAGCTTCTATTCTAATTTCAGAACAAATTTGAACCAAAATTAAATCATCTATCTCTCTTTTTATATCATGAATAGCTTTGCGACAAGATTTATATTTAATATATTCATAAAAGAGTTTAAACTCTTTATATGTTTCAAAATCTAAGGTAAATTTCTGAACACTCTGAAAAGAGAGTCTATAAGCATGATCATGTTTCATAGATGGATATTTATACATGCGATTAATTTTCTAGATTAAATAATCAATATTTATCAATATAATAATTGATTTATTTTAATATAAAATGTTGTCCTCATTTATTGGTGCTTTACTTACTTATAGATTCTTCGCACCATATTTGAATATAAAAAAGAGAGAACCTATTTGGGTATCCTATGTTCAACTTTTAGATAAAACACAACGTTATTCTACTTATTTATTAAAAAGAATAATAAGTAAGAATTATATCATAAAGATTATCTATTATATTATATAAAAGCTGAACATTTATTTTCTATAAATACCTTTAGATGTACTACTTTTATAATATCGAATATAATTCCTTTTCTAAATGATTTTAAAACTGGCATTAATCAGAGTATTATATCCAAAAAACCTATCCTCCATATCGAGTTATAAAGGGATGTAATTATACAAATACATGAATTGATTATATTTATCTACCAAATCAATATTAGTACCAAGTTTATTTAAACGGTATTTTAATAGAAGAAAAAGCAATATATATGCATTGATTTAAATTTATATAATCATTATTATCAAACAATTGCTCTTTTATTTATTGTAATAATAATTGTATTTATTACATATTGTGTTTTAGAATCATATTGTTTTAACCCCACCAGGAACGATTGATTCTTCCTCGGTTTTTAAATTGACTATGTTCATCTATTATATTTTTTTTATGTCTTGTTAAATATGTATATGTTTGCCCTGTATTAAATTGATTTAAAGTTGGGTTAGGTTGATAAGAAGCCATAATATCTTGCAATAAAGGTTTATAATACACATGTTGTTCTTTCCATTGATCTTCTGGGTAATATGAAAGTGTGTCATAGTTAACCATTGAATGAGGATATCTTGGATAATAATCATAAGGTGGATATTCTGGTTGTTGTGGCACTACTATATATTTATTTTTTTCAGAATCTTGAATAATAAATTGTATTAAAAATATTAATAGTATAAATACCAAAAGCAAAAACATGAGTTGCGAGAAGGTTTTAAAGAAGTCTATAAAAAACATAAATTTTGATTTAATTGCAAATGATATATGCGACCCTTCGATCTTGTATACTAAGTTTTTAACTCAATATAATCTATGTAAACAATTTTTAATTGCTATATCTCATTTACATAATTCTTACCCCAAAACATCTTTCAAAGAATATGTATTGTCTTTTAAAGATGAACTATATAGATATCGCCAATTTATTGAATACTTACAAGGAATAACCTTTTTAAATAGCGATATAAATACAGAACTAAACATTACTTTTAAAACATTTAGTAAAGGACCACTTATTGAGTCAATGATGTTTACATATAAAAAGATTTTAACAAAAGATACTTCTGATCCAGATTGGGTAACTAAATCAAGATCTATTTTATTACCTTTTAAAGATTGTAATATTTCAGTATCTGAACTTTATAGAAATAATAAAACCATTGTATACGATCAATTCAAATCTATTAAAAATATTGTAGATAAATTCTATTGTGTATTTGTTAAACCTAATTTTGATTTAGATAAAGCTATAGATAGAATGTGCGATTATTTACTTGAAATACACAAAAAAGGAGAAGTTAAATGCGATTTAATACCTGGATATGTTAAAAAGGTTCATGCAGCAAAAGTATTAGATATAGAAAAGCTTAATTTAGCTTATCTAGAAACTGATAATAAAGCCATTTTTGTAACTGAGCTTATGAATTCTCTTTTAAATGTAGATAACAATGTAGTAAAACCTAATCTAAAAACACATATGCAAATAAAAAGATTGCTTATGTATATTGGGCAAAAAAATAATGATCCAAGATTAACAAGTACTATTAAAGCTGGTCAATCTTTAATTGGATTATCTGAAAAAGAAGGATTAGATAAATAACTGTTTAATTCGTTTACTTCTTTTTTATAATCTTAGCACCTAAATTAAACATAAGCTTAAGCATTCTAAAGACTATCTTTTTATCACTTTCATCAAAAGACTTCCATTTAACAGACATAAAATCTGATATATCTTTTTCAAATAAATCAAGTTTCTTTCCATTAAAACAATCATAATTATTTTTAACTATATCTGTTTTATATTTTTTGATTTCTTCATGAGCTTCTACAATCACTCTTTTAGCTAAAACTAAATTTGTATTAGCTATTCTATTTACTCTTTCTATATGTTTATCGGCGCATATAAAATCGTATTTCTTAGTTATTTCTAAAATAACATTTAAATTCTTAACATAATCAGATATTAACGTTTCTAATGTTTCTTCAGACATCTTTAATATTTAGTTGTTATCGATTGAAATAAAAAAGAAGTTAATAATTAATTAAAGGCCATCAAATAAAGAAGTTCTAGGTTTATACCCTAAATTGTTTTCTATAAATTTATCCATATCATGAGAAGGCATCTTTTTATTATCAGCTTTAGTTTCTTCTTGAGTTGCATTTTCAGATGGAAAATCATGATTGGCTACTTTTCTATTACCTCTTTTACTTTCTGCATTATTTCTTCTATTTTCATTAGCTTTCATCTTTTGTTCTCTAATCTTTTGATAATCCATTTCTTCTCTCTCTATTTCTCCAGTTTCAAGAAACTTCTTAATAATTTTAGACCCTTCTAAAAATAACTCTAACTCATGACAAGTTAATGTTATACTATCAGAATAAATTATTTCAATATAAATATCTCTTTTATTTAGATCATCTATTTTTTGAGCAATAAACTTTAATAAAGGATCTTTTTCTTTTAATGTAATAGTAAGTTTTCTAACTTCGTCGGACATATTATTTAATAAACAAAGTAGTTTAAGTATTAAAATGGAGATGAAAAAATAATATAAAATTGATTTATTTTATTTATTATTAAAATGCTTAAAAGATCTAAGTTTACGACTGCTTATGATACGAGAGAACCTGATTTATTTGAACTTGAAATATACGAATCAACAGCTTTTGTTAATATTTTAAGAATTGGGTTACAAACATTAGTACCCATCCAAAGATTAACTGGAGATATATCAAATTTTAGTTCAACTGATCCAAACATTAACTATCATTTCTTTATTAATCAATTTAGGCAAATTAGAATATCTAAAATACCACAAGGTAAATTAACTTTCTATGCTGAAAATAAAACTAATGGATTAAAGCCTTTTGGAACATATAATTTAATGCTTAATGATAAACCTTTAAACTTAAAAGAATATGAAATCGATGATTACGATTTTGGTTATACTTATCCTGGCACTTATGTTGATTTTAAAAAAATAGAAACTTATGAATCAACTCGTTTAGGGGCGTCAGAAGTAGGATGGGATGATATTGATTATGATGAAAAGAAACCTTATGATACATGTAATCATTATAAAATGACTTGGAAAAGTTATCATCCAGAACCTTTAAAGGTAGTATGTGAATCTCAAATACATCTATATGAAAGTTGGAAAGGATTATTAGTTTTCCAAAATGATGGAGGTCCTTATGCTAATTTAGTTGAAGATTATATTTTAGATGATAATCATGAATGCTATGTTAGAAGAGAATTTTACTCAAAAAATATATCAACTAATTTAACAGCACAACAAAAGGATGTAGATAAAGCGATAGATAAAATAATAGAGAAACTCAAAAAGTACGCTAAACTAGTGCCGAAATAAGCTTTATATAAATTATATTTTATTTTTTATCAAGTAGCATATCTATATTTTTCAATTGTGTTCATTACGAATATTTAAATTTAGCAAATTTGTAAGCATACTAATATCTTTAATCATATAATTATTACGAAAATGTAAGTAAGTTAAATTAGTTAACATGCTGATATCTTCTATTATTCTATTATTAGCGATATTTAAATATGTCAAATTAGTCAACATATTTATATTTTTTATAGTTTTGTTTTCATATAAATTTAAAAGAGTCAAATTAGTTAACATATTAATATCTTGTATATCTTTATTATTATTATAAAGATTTAAGCTAGTTAATCTAGTTAACATACTAATGTCTTTTATAATTTTATTATTTTCAAGATTTAAATGAGTTAGATTAGTTAACATACTAATATCTTTTATAATTTCATTATTTTGAAGATCTAAACGAGTTAAATTAGTTAACATACTAATATCTTTTATTATAGTATTATTATGAAGATCTAAACGAGTTAGATTAGTTAACATACTAATATCTTTTATCATAGTATTATTATCAAGATTTAAATAAGTCAATCTAGTGAACATACTAATATCCTTAATTATCCGATTATTATTAAGATCTAAATGAGTTAATTTAGTTAACATACTAATATTTTCAACTGTATTACTAGTATTAAGACTTAATCCAGTTAAATTAGTTAACATACTAATATCTTTAATTATCTGATTATTATAAAGATTTAATCCAGTTAAATTAGTTAACATACTAATATCTTTTATTGTGTTATTATTACTAAGACCTAATTTAGTTAGATTAGTTAACATACTAATATTTTTAATCATATGGTTATCACGAAGATTTAAATCTATTAGTTTAGTTAACATACTTATATCTTTAATTACATTATTGCTGTTAAGACTTAGTTGAGTTATATTAGTTAACATACTAATATCTTTAATCATGTGGTTGTTATGAAGATTTAAACTGATTAGATTAGTTAACATACTTACATTTTTTATATTATCATTATTATCAAGATTTAAACTAATCAGTTTAGTTAACATACTTACATCTTTTATAGAATTATCTTTATCAATATCTAAAGTAGTCAAATTAGTTAACATACTAATATCCTGAATTGTTTTATTATGGGTTAGAATTAATCTAGTTAAATTAGTCAGCATATTTATATCTTTAATAGCTTTATTTTTCTGAAGATTTAAGCTAGTTAATTTAGTTAATGAACTAATATCATTTATAAAATTGTTATTAGTAAGATTTAAGCCTACTATATTCTTATATCTAAAATCCTTTATTGGAAAATTTATATTAAATGAACAATTAAGACAACTCCATTTATAATAATCTTTTTTAGATGAAACATATATAACACTAAGATTAGTATTATTAATCTTTTGATAAAAGTCTTTATTAATAAACAAAAGTGAACTTAATTCCGTGTATTTTTTATGTTCTCTTAAAAACTGAATTAAAGGATCTAAGATAAAATACATTCTTTTGACTATTTAATAATCAATTTTAAATAAAAGATCAAACTATATTGCAAAAAAATAAAGGTTATATTATATCATATTAAAGTAAAGTAAACTTGATTATTCTGATCCGTCATCTTCATCTATATCAATTATATTTTTTGATCCTTCACTAGCTATATTTAAATTTTTAAAGCTTATATTAATACCTTGCTCTTTTTGAGCATTTCTAAGTTCTTCTAAAAGATCTCCAACTTCACTATTATCAGGTGCTTTTGGAGCAATACATATTTCATTACTTGCTAAAGATAACTTTAATTGTACCTTTCCTTGAGAATAAGACCATTGAATATTAAAAGATCCTCTTAATAAAGTACCTTTTCCAAATTGTTCATGTATAACATCTTCATGAAATAAATCCCTATCCATAGAAATAATATCTTCAGCTTCAACTGGAACAGGTCTCATTTTACCATTAAATTCTATCATTTTAGTTAATTGATACCCTCCTGTATCTAAATTCCATACAGCTGAACAATCTTTTGCTGATTTAAACCAAGGATAACCTGTATATTCCATTATATTATCTTTCTTTTTACCTTCAAAAGCAATATTAACACCAATAGAATTATCAATTCCAATTAACTCTTTATATTCTAAAGGCTTTTCCTTTATTAATTCAAGTACTTTATTATAGTCTTGAATCATAGATGAAACCTTTGAATTAATAGCTTTTAAATCTGACACTAATTGAGCAGAAGCTTGAAAGCTAGAATCAAAAGCAAAATAAAGATTCTTTTTGCCAGGATATTTACTTTTAGCAATAGGAATTGCATTTTGAGATAATTTAACTGTACTATTTGGATACCATTTTTCATATTTTAATTTAGTACCTGTTGGTTTAACAAAGACTAAATTACCTGAAGATCCAATAGCTTTTAAACTATCAGATATAGAAGTACACATAGATACTGTTTCTTCTTTTTCTAACAATTTATCTAATTTCTTTTTATCTTCTTTACAAGCTATTATCTTTTTGAATAAAGTGTCTAAAATAGTGAACATATTAACATCTTTAGTATCGGTTAGACCTAATTTTTTACTAAATGAATAAAGTACAATTCCGTTATTTTCATAAACAAAAGGTTTTATTTCGTTCGACTTTGATAGCATTTTGTGAAAACTATGTTGAGCTTTTATTAAAAGTAAAAATCAATTTTAACAAAACCATCCAATATTGAATATAAAAAATAAAGCACTAGTATATTTATATTTATCTTTCAGATACAGGCATTTCATAAAGTATATCAGTTAATTCAACCATTGCTGTTAATTCATTTCTACAACACCAATTAAGTTTTAATCCATCAAATATCTTTTGAAGGTTTCTTTTATTTTCTGTTTCTTCTAAATATGGCTCCCATTTAGCTCTTTCTTCTTTAATTAAAGATGAATACTTTAAAATCTCTCTTCCACATGAACATAAAACAGTAACAGAGTTCATTCCTTTGTTTAAAGATATAAAAAATCAAATTTAACAATTTAAGCACTTTCATACTTTTGATATAAATCCAAAAGTGATCTAAGTCTATTAAGATTAACTTCTGATTTAGGCTCTACTACATCAGCTGTATAGTAATCTTTATAATCTATAGCCCCAGAAGCATACATAAAATAAGGCGAATTAATAAAAGCTAGAAGATCTTCTTTAACATCTCCTCCAAACAAAGTAGATTTAGGATTTAAGAAATGATTCTTTAAATGAAGATGACCTTTATTTAAACGAGGAATCACTAAATCCCATCCTTGAACTTGTCCACTTTCATAAACAGCTCTAAATACATCATCATTAATTTTTTCAACAATATTAGTATAAAGTGGAAACCAAGATGCATATTTTTGATATAACTCACATACATCTGCAGCATTTAAACATCTATCTTTTTCAAGATAAGATATCTCTTGTTTTTTGATTCTATATTTATCATTCTTTGTTATATCCAAACATTGATTTGTCATATGGTCGCATATTTTTTGATAAGCAGATAATGAATTTGGTCTAATATTGAAAAAGCCTTCTTTAAACCAAGAAATTAAATATTCTTCTGGAACATGTCTAGTATCATTACCTGGTTTAATTAAAAGCAAAAGAGTCACAAGTGCATCCGAAGAAACTAGACAACAAAGTTTATTATATAGATTTTGATCCTTACTTTCAATAAATTCCAAAAGAGTAGTACAATAAATAAGTTCAATATCTATATTGTTTCTTTTGTATTCTTTTACTTTTTCAAAGATATGACAAGCAATCTGTTTTCCTGTTAAGTTAACATAAGAAGACATACCTCCACCTTGTTTATCTACATCTCCTCTACCTTCATATTTAGCAGTATTAATTTTAGGATTTCCACTAAGATGCCAAACAGCTACTTGAGCTTTATCATCATTAGCATGTTCTTTTAAAAGATGAAATTTAGTTTCTTTTGTTAAATCGCCTATATCTAACTTAACTTTATCTCCAGATCCAGACACATATTTATAAGTTCTATATCCTTTATTTACGATTGTGTTGTTTTTGAAAGATTCACCATTTGGATAATACCAAGTTAGAATCAATGATTTTAAATAAGCCTTTGCAATAATAGGACCTATTTGTTCTGAATTAGCATTTTGATCTTTTATTAAAAAGTCAGCATCGCTTTTATATTTAGATAAAACAGATTTTTCATCATTTTTTAAATCAATTAAGTCTTTTATAAATCCTTTACTAGGTATCATAAAAGTAATACCAACATTCTTTACTTGAATTGGATAATTAAAGAACTCATATAACTCATAAAGATCAGAGTATTCTCTCATTAAGAATTGTTCGAGAGAACAATATACATGGTTTTTATTGGGTAATAATCCTCCTGACATAATATGTGTTTAAAGAATAAACAAAAATAAAAATAAAACAAATTAATGGATCTTTATTGTAATCAATTAATATCTAAAATGTAATCATTTAATCAATAAAAAATGAATATATGGATTATATTAATATTGTTTTAAAGATTAGACTTTATCATATTTTTAAAAGATACTAATGTAATCAAGTAATCTTTTTTATTATTTAGTTTTAATAATCTTTTATCTAAAAAGTGGATCTTACACGCAATACTTTCATTCATCTCTTGAGATAATAGAAGTTCTTTTTCTTTTTCGAATTTATATATACATCTATTTATTTGATGAATTTTACTAACATATTGATCTCTGTCATATGAATAATATTTCTTTTGCAAATTCTTAATCTGATCTCTAAAAGAAGGGAAATTATAGTAAACATAAATATCAAAATTATCGCTCATATAATTACAACTATTGCGGTCTAGTATCTTCTTTATTTTTTGATAATCGCTATTATTATTAAAGTTTAATATAAGAGATATTAATTTCTTATCATGAATATAAAAACATTTATCCTGACAACACCAATTATCTTCAATTCCTTTAATAAATGAACTCTTCATCTTTTAATAATAAAATAATCATTTATTATAATAAATGATTTTATTATATATAAAGAATGAATAAACTGCCTAGTAATCTTCGTATTCGTTATACTATAAGATCAAATAACTTTTATATTAAAGGCAAATTAAATACTAATTATACTTTAAAGAAAATACTTGATTTAAATCATATAGAAACAAATTATTACAAAAGATATCATAATAAATATATATTAGATATGATGAATACAAATAATGATGTTTTCTTAAGATTCCCAGATTTTATTTTTGAGGCATCTTTAATTAGAAAAGAAAACATAAAGATCAATAATATCTTATAATAAATAAACAGAATCTTATTTTCATTTTTTATGATGAATTAAAAACATGTCTAAATATATAAAGGAAATACATTTTAGAGATTACCCTGATTTTAAACCTAATCTATCACCTAAATCTATATTTAAATTAGGTTCTTTTGGGGGAACTTATTGGAGACCAATACATTCATCAGTTTTGAATGAAGATTTAAAAGACCAACATTTAAAATACAAATGGGATATTGATGAGTCTCTTTTATCTTGTTCTAATTATGATGAATCTAAGAACTATTTTGGTGTTTCTTGTGGTCTTTCTTTAGAGTATTGGGAAGCAAAAGGATGGATTAAACCTCAAGATCCTTATGGATGGGTTCAATGGTATTGTGAATTTTATAATGGAAGAAGATCAGAAGATGATATTAGGCAAATCAAAAGATGGAAAAGTTTTATATCTCGAATGAAAGGGATGATTAAACCTAATAAAGAAAACAAAAAAATAAGGCAATCTTTATTACATTGGGGTCTTTTAATTATTTAATTCTAGATATGGCTGATTTACCTCTAATATTTTTTTCAACTAGTTTTATTACAGGACAATTATCTTCATGATCTTCATCTTCAATATCATCGCATTCACAGTCTAAAGACCAAACTCCATAACATATATTATACCAATCATCTTTAGTATATTTAATCTTTTTATCTAAAGGTTTTAAAATAGCAGGTCCATATATTATTATATTATGAAATCGACCACAAGGATGAGCAACTAATGAAGCACATATATTTGGTTTTAAATTTTTCATTAATCCGCATTCATCTATATAAATATCAAACCTATATTTTTTACCATTTAATCCTTCTATGATATCTAATTGATATTGATAAGGCCATAATTCATAATTAATAGATTTATCTAATTGAGATATTATTTCAAAATCATCTTTAGTTCCTGGGTTAACTAAAATCATTTTTCTTAACAATTGATTTTGTTATTTATAAAAATCAATTTTATCAATTATTAAAATGAATGTTATAAAGAGTGGATTCATTAACCCAACATATAAAGGTATTCAAATAGATCTTATTAATTTTATACTAAATGGTATTAAAACTATAGAAAGTAGGCCAGATAATGGATCTTTTAAAGATGTTAAACCCGGATATGTTATTGATTTTGATTCCTTTAGTGTTTTTGTAACACATGTATTTAAATATGATAATTTATCTTTACTTTTAGATAATCATTTATCGCAAACTATGCCAAGAAGAACAAAAAAGGAAGCTTTAGAAATATATAAAAGTATGGTTGGAGATAAAATAAATAAACCTTATTTAGCGATTAGAATTGAACCTTTTCATCAAAATATATATTATCTGCATCATGGGTCAAATTTAAAGCTTGATAAACTTAAGCTTTTTAAAAGTGATTTAGATACAAAGAAAGTATGTTTTGCAACTTTGAATAAATTTGTTGCAACTACCTTTATTGCAAAATGGGATGATAATGATTTTGTTTTTGGTACATATAATAAAAAATGGTATATAGTGGCTAGATATCAAGGTGCCTCTAATTTATTGGAAGTATCTGGTTATTTAAATAAAGTAGAACCTTTTACCTTTTATCATAATAATAAGTTAGGATTATTGGTTGAATACTTATCTTTAAAAGAAGTTAAAGTACATTCCCATGAATACATACCAAATGTTAGAGATTATATTGATGGATTTATTACAATTAAAGATCAAGATATTAATTGGATTGCTTCATCTCAATTAATATTCAAATACAATTTAACACAAAAGCATTTAGATCAAGCTAAAAAAGAAATACATAAAAGCAAACAATTTAATACTAATGTTTTTGAATATGATTTAGATTTTGTTATTAAAGAAAACGGAAAAATAATAGATGGATTAGATAGAGCAGAAGCAGCATCTTTTATTAATCAACCATATTGGTACATTGAATTGTAAAAATTGATTTTATTTTTTAATATAAAGAATGTACAGAGTATCTCTACCTGAATATCCTAATTTCCGAGATGGACAAGTTTTAAAAGAACTTGAGCTAAAATATAAACAAAGCGGGAAATTAAAAGATGATGAATCTTTGATTCAAGTATTAGAAAACAATTGCTATAAAAAAGGTCATCTAAAAGAAGGAGAATCTATTTTAGATATAATTGATCAAGATGAACAAGATTTAAAAGCTTTAGGTTTAACTGCTAAAGATATATGGACATTTCATACTAATATATATTTACTTTTAGAGTACTCTGATTTAGAAGAAACTGATGCTTTCTCAGAGAATGTTTATTTAAAAGAAGCTATGAACCAAGATACAAAAGATTATTTTGAATTACCAGAAAACTTTGGTATTAATTGGTGTTCATGGGGAACTAAAGAAAAAATTATAAACTTAAATAATAATACATATTTCATAGCAAGATATGTATGGGGAGGTGCTGAAACTTGTCCTATAGAAACATTATTTTCAAGCAAATATCATGGTTATAGTAGAGGTGACCGAGATTATCTTTTCATAAATTTAAATACTGGTGATAAACTTTGGGTACCTGATTTATTATCTGCACAAGCAGGAATGTTTGGATTCTTTCAAAGCAAATCGTCTGAATATAGATTAGATCCTTTAAAATATATTGAGTTCTTTAATATAAAAGAATCACCAACTCTTTTAGAATACGGATTAAAAGAATATTGGAAATTTTGTAGTTCAAGCACAATAAAAGAAAATAACTTTGATCATAAATACGATGAAAGTATATTAAGAGTATACGAAACCGATGATTATATTGCAACTGTTTTTAAAAACGATAAAGAAGAAATTATGTTACATGTATATTATCCTAATATAGTTGATAGAGTTACTTTAAATATCGAAGACAAAAAAGTTTCAATATTAATAAGTAATACAGAGTATATTATTGGCAAAGATATAAGATTATTAGATTATACATATACTGAATCTAAAGCTACATCTTCTTGTATAATATGCTAAATTAAATGTGTATTAGACTAAATCATTTATTTATTTTTTATGTATCTTAACAATATTTTGTTATTCATTTCTAGTCCCGAAAATAAACTAGATTAGGCAACATACTTATATCTTTAATTATGCTATCATAAAGAGTTAAACTAGTTAAATTAGTCAACATGTTTATATCTTTTATTGTATTATTCTTGTAAAGATTTAAATATCTTAAATTAGTTAACGTGCTTATATCATTTATTATATTATTAGAAAGATATAAGTATTCTAAATTAGTCAACATGTTTATGTCTTTAATATTTTCATTCTGATCAAGATCCAATTTAGTCAAATTAGTCAACATACTTATATCTTTTATTACATTATTCTCATCAAGATTTAAATTAGTCAGATTAATTAACTCGCTTATATCTTTTATGGTATTATTGTCAGAAAGATCTAAATCTTTTAAATTAGTTAACATGTTTATATCTCGAATTTTATAATTAGATCTAAGATTTAAACTAGTTAAATTAGTCAACATACTTATATCTTGAATTGTGTAGTTGTATTCGAGATTTAAACTAGTTAAATTAGTCAACATATTAATATCTTTTATATTGTTATTTTCTCCAAGATCTATACCAACAATGTCTCTATAATTTAAATGAGTTACATCATATATCATTATATAAAAAGAGCAATTAAGACATTTTAATTTATTGTATTCTTCGTCACTAATAATAGTAATAAAACCTAAATTAATTTCATTTATATATTTATACCATTCTTTATTTATTATCTTTAAAGTTGCTAAAATACTATTCTTCGTATTCTTTTAAAGTATCAACAAAAGGCTCAATCATTTTATAAAAAAGTAATAATCAATTTTATAAAAAAGTAAGAATCAAGCTTATATTAAAAGTAAGAATCAAGTTTATCTGATTTAACTTCAACAATAGATTCTTTTGATGACATTAATTTCATTTGTTCTTTTAAAGCTTTATATTTAGCCTCATAATCTTTTCCTTTTCCATCATCATTAGAATTAAAAGGTGAAGACATATTAGGAGGTTTATATAAAGAAGGTACTGTATTCATTGAATCATTATATGATTTATATGAAGGAGGTATTGTATTCATTGAATCATTATATGATTTATATGAAAGAGGCATTGCATTCATTGAATCATTATTTAGTACGCTTAAAGAAGGATACTTTTGACTATATTGTGCCTTTATATCATTAAAATAATCTCTTATTTCTTCTTCTATAGCAGCCTTTATTTTGTCTTGATTTCTACCTTCAAGGATAGATCCAGCATATAAAGAAATGATTGAAGAAGTCACTTTATAAAATAGATTGTTTAAAATATCATGGCAATGGGAAACCTTATCTTCAGTTGATTTTTTATTAAAAGCGTATCCTCCCATTAATTGTTTTAAAAGATTAATACAAAGAGTTTCACCGCTTACTATATCTGGATGATCAATTTGTTTGTAAGCTTTATTTAAGAATTTAGCAGGTATATTTTTTTCTTGTCTTGCATCAGCACAGTTTACAAGAAATTTTTTCATTCCTTCTTTAAAATCATTTACATCTGTGATACCCTTTTTAATAAAAAGTTGACGATACCCTATAATAATATCATCTTGAAATTGTTTAACAATAGGTTCAATAAAATCTTCTTGCATTCTTTTTTAGTATAAAAGATTAATTCAAAAAATAAGATTAAATGTTATATCATAAATGACATAACAGACGAGAGTATAAATAATCAATATTTTTATTGCCTCTTTTAACTTCTAATAGAAGAAAATCAAAAGATTTTGGATAATGATAATTTAATACCCATATATTTTTATAGTATTTATCATAAATACAATATACATCATAATTTATCCCATCATACCAGTTAGGACTATACTTAATACCTAGAATACTTTTAACATAATTAATATCTTCTATATCTTTAATATCTTTAATATACTTATGAATCGTTATGTATAAATCGTTTACTAAATATTGATTTATATACAATATAAAAAGATTGTCCATTTTTGCATTATAAATAATCAGTTATTATTTATATTAAAATTAACGTATCAAATAGGTTAAATTAGTTAGCATATTTATATCTTTTATAGTATTATTATTTCGAATATCCAATTTAGTTAAATTAGTCAACATACTTATATCTTTTATTATACTATTATACATAAGATCCAAATAAGTCAAATTAGTCAACATGCTTATATCTTTTATTATACTATTATACATAAGAGTTAAACTAGTTAAATTAGTCAACATGTTTATATCTTTTATTATGCTATTATCCATAAGATTTAAATCAATTAAATTAGTCAACATGCTTATATCTTTTATTGTATTATTATTCGAAAGATTTAATTCTGTCAAATTAGTCAACATACTTATATCTTTTATTGTATTATTATTCGAAAGATTTAATTCTGTCAAATTAGTCAACATACTAATATCTTTTATTATACTATTATACATAAGATTTAAACTAGTCAAATTAGTCAACATACTTATATCTTTTATTGTATCATTCCAACTAAGATTTAAACTAGCGAGATTACTCAACATATTTATATCTTCTATTGTATCATTCCAACTAAGATTTAAACTAGTGAGATTACTCAACATATTTATATCTTCTATTGTATCATTCCAACTAAGATTTAATTCTGTCAAATTAGTCAACATACTTATATCTTTTATAACTCTATTACTACAAAGATTTAATTCTGTTAAATTAGTCAACATGCTTATATCTTCTATTATATCATTATTATTAAGATTTAAACCAGTAATATTATTATAATTTAGATGAGTTATCTTAAATAATATATTAAAAGAGCAACTAAGATATTTCCATTTATTGTAATCTTTATTATTCTTAACATCAATAACGCCTATATATGTATTTTTTATATTCTTATAAAAATACCTATTAACAAATAGAAGCCTATTTAAAGAGTCGTATTCTTTATATTCTTTTAATATATAAATAAAAGGCTCAATTATATCAATAAAAGGTTCAATTATATCAATAAAAGGCTCAATCATATCAATAAAAGGTTCAATCATTTTTGATAAAAAATAATCATTTTTGTACATATATATATTTTATAAGAATTGATTATTTTTAATAAAAAAGGAATGAATAATCAAAGGAAAAAACTAGACTATCAGGCTAGAAATAGATTATCAAACTATAATGATCATACTTATCAAAAGATAAGAGAAAACAAAAACTCATATATTAAAGTATATCATGAAGATAGCGAATGGTTCCATCATAATAAAAAATATATATCTTTAAAGTATTTTAATGAATTCCTAAAAATTCAAGATACAGTTAAAGAACAAAACATTAATGTAATACTTATCTCTCAATTACATTTTATACATAAAAAGATAGATTTAGATTCAGATATATTTGAAATACATGAGGAAGTTGAAACATATACTAGATGGCTTTTTGGTAATTATATGTTATTAACAGATGAAGAAAAGATCTTTTATAAATTAAATCTAGATCATATATGCTCTCGTATATCAAGATTACCAGAAGCTAAAACTAAAGAGTATATTGAGTATTTGAATAAAAAAGTATAATTAGTATAATCAGTATAATTAGTATATATTTTTTATAGAACTCTAGTTCTACATGTGCCTTTAAAAGCATTTCGATTGCTAGGATTTGAATGAAAGGTTCTTAAAGGAGGAGCAACTGTAGGTGCTTTATCAGGTATCATATACACATGACCAGTTGCTCTTAAAACACTATCATTTATTTCTCTAGGAGTAGCTACTTTTGACATAGGTGCTTGTTCTCTATAAGGTACTAAATGAGATCTAATATCAGGTTTATAATTAGTGTATAAATTATCGTTTATATTCTTATATTCAGGTCTAACATCAGTAAACATAAAATCGTCATGACTAACTTTAGTAGCTCTATCATTAAATAAATCTCTTTGTGTATTCATTATTTTACTATCTTCACTAGTCATATAAGAATAATTCCTAAAATCAATAGGTCCTCTACGATTCAAAAGTTTAATATTATTTTGAACAACATCTTCAAAAGGTACATCTGTTCTTACAAAAGAAGTATTTACATTTATCTTTTGATTTCTTATTAATTGATTAGTGTTCTTTATAGTATTAACAACTTCATCTTCAGGTATGCCTGATTTTACCAAATCTAAAACTAAAGATCTTTGATTTTCATTTAAATATATGCTTCGCACTAAAGGTACTTTTGCTCTTTCGTAATCTTCTATAGCTTTATCCCAAAGGTTCATTAAATTAATAACTCTAGTTTCTTGTTGATTTTTTATATCAGGCATATAGTCATTTCTATTTTGTGTTTCATTTGCAGTTTCTTGATAATACTTAAAGTTTGAATGGTTTGTTTGATTTAAATTAGATCTATAATTAAAAGCAATAGAAGGATCTTCATTTTTATCGATAGAGATTTGAGTTCTTAATTGATTTTTAACAAAAAGAGCTTTTCTAGCTTTAGCATTAGCTTTAATCTCTGGTGATTCCATAGCTGTATAATGATGACCAAAATCAGTTTGTTCGCTTAAATATGATTGAGGTTTATTTATTCTATCAAGTACAGGCAAAGTATCTTTAGTCCCAGCTAATAAAGGTGTATAATTACGATTCATTCTAGCACTTGGAGTATTAACAACATCAGTTAAATTTTCTCTTCTATCTAAAAGATTTCTCCATTCTCTCTTTTGCTTGTTTACATTTTCAGATTCAATAACTCTTTGATCATTAACTTGACCACCTGAAATTAAAAATGAACCTTTATAACCTTTTCTATGAGACTTTGCTTTTTTAGCCATATAAGAATCAGCTCTTGGTTTTGAACTTCTACCTCTAGGATCTTCAATAAATGAACCACAACCAGTAACTGCTAAACCTTTTGCTTCACCATAAGGAGCATTTGATCCTTTCATCATTAAACCTAGTATTGGACTTCTACTTTTAGTTCTACCTGTAATATTTCTATTAGATTGCTCATGCGAATATCGAGGATTATTAGGCTTAATTACTCGTAAATGAGATTTTTGCCTTTCTTTAATGTCTTTTGAAGTTATATTCATTTTCTTTCTTTATATTAAGATAAAAGATTAAAAATTATATCAATTATTAAAAAAGATGGATACGCTTTTAGACAACCGTTTTACAAACACTATCTGTACAAATAACTACTCTTTATGTGTTGCAATAGTGTTAATAACAATAATAATTTTCATTTTCTTCTTATATAATGTTTTATATGATGAAGCAAAAGGTTCTCATTTTAGTTCTATATTTAGAGCATTTATTTTATCTTCATTAATAGGATGTGGATTAGTTTATCTAAAAGAAGAGAAATTTAAAAAACAAGAAAGCATTTGTTTATATGACGAATTACTTTGAATTAAAACTCTTAAAAATACATTATGATATAATAAACATACTTATATTTTTTGTAAACCATTATCTTTATATGTTCAATTTAGTCAACATACTTATATCTTTAATAATATCATTATCACGAAGATCTAAACTAGTTAAATTAGTCAACATACTTATATCTTGGATATTATAATTATAACAAAGATTTAAACTAGTCAAATTAGTAAACATGCTTATGTCTTTTATTATACTATTATAACTAAGATCTAATCTAGTCAAATTAGTAAAAATGCTTATATCTTTTATAGTAGTATTATTATAAAGATCTAAACTAGTTAATTTAGTAAATATACTTATATCTTTTATAGCATCATTATAACGAAGATCTAAACTAGTTAAATTAATCAGCATACTTATATTTTTTATAATATTATTACCACCAATATTTAAACTAGTCAAATTAGTCAGCATGCTTATATCTTGAATACCTTTATTCCAAGCAAGATTTAATTCAGTCAAATTAGTAAACATGCTTATATCTTTAATAATACTATTAAAGCGAAGATTTAAACTAGTCAAATTTGTTAACATACTTATATCTTTAATAATACTATTACTATTAAGATTTAAACTAGTCAAATTAGTAAACATGCTTATATCTTTAATAGTATTATTAAAACCAAGATCTAAACTAGTTAGATTGGTTAACATATTTATATCTTTAATAGCTTTATTATACCGAAGATCTAAATCAGTTAAATTAGTCAACATACTTATATCTTTAATAATGTTATTAAAATTAAGATTTAAACCTACAAGATTTTTATAATTTAGATGACATACTATAAAATTTATGTGAAAATAACAATTAAGACATTTCCATTTATCGTATTCTTCTTGATTATTTATCTTAATAACGCCTAAAGATATTTGATTTATATAATTATAGTACTCTTTGTTAACAAAAAGTAAAGAACTTAATAAATTGTAATCTTGATGCTCTTTTAAATTATAAATAAAAGGCTCAATCATTTTAATAATAAAAAAGAATCATTTTTTAAATAACATAAGATGAATCTGGATATAAAAAAATTTAATACACAAACGATCTTTATTTAATATCAATAATAAAATAATGCTATAGAGCTTTTATATATTTTAAACAAGAGCAAATGTTAAAAGACTATTAGAAGGAGCACTTTGATTTGTTGCACAATATATGCCATATTTACTATCATATTTATTTATATCACTTGGAGGATAATACTGTATTTGACCATTAGAGGTTGCACATGCAGTTGAATCTCCTATTCTTCCTTTAAATCCACTCTTTATAGGAATAGGCCAAGCTAAACCTCCATCTGATAAATATCCTCCTTGACAATCATAAAATCCATTTTCTCTAGCTTTATTAAGTTCATCTAAAGTAGCTAATCTAGAATTAGACGATAAACATACTTTTGATATCTCTTCAAAAGTACTTCCTTTTGATGGCATTTTATATATAGATTTAGCTTCTATAATAGATGATAAGTTTCCATTTTTATTTTGTTCTGTATTTGTCGGCTGAGGTTTACTATTATCTTGGGATTGAGGTTTACTATTATCTTGGGATTGAGGTTTATTATTATCTTGGGATTGAGACTTACTATTATCTTGGGATTGAGACTTACTATTATCTTGGGATTGAGACTTACTATTATATTGGGATTGAGACTTACTATCTTTATCTTCACCAGAAAAATGAGCTTTAATCTTCTCCCAATTATAAAGTTCATTTACCCAGCAATATATAGCAAATCCGAGTATTAAGACAATTAAAAAGATCAATATATAAACAATCATTTTTATCATTAACTCAAAAAATAAATAAAGATGATAAAATCATAGTTTAGTCAAAATAGTTGTTTTATCTTTTTCGCATTCTCTACAAAGAATCTTTAAAGGTAAGCAATTTGGTTCTGGCTTAGCTTCTGGTGAACCTATCATATAATTCCATTTATGATCAGATGTTCCATCTCTACAATAAATAAGCATTCTAAATCCGCCCATCTTTTCTAATTTATTAATTACATAATTAGCTTCTTTTTGGAAACCTGTGTCATATCCATTACTTGAATTTTTAAAATAAAGTCTTGCTTCTGTTGGGCTTGTAAACACACAAGTTTGTACATTCCTTCTCATTTTGGTATCTAAAGCATCAACACTTTGAAGCATAAAGAACCATGTAATCATATAATGTCTACAATTATAAGATTGTTCTCTCCAAAATGTTTGACCCTTATTTTTAGATTTACTTGATTCATCTATCTCAGCGGCAAAATCATCAACTATAATAGCTAAACAAGGGTTTATATCAAAGAATTTAATTATTTCTTTTTCATCTTCTGATAAACTAGATAAATCATGTTTCAAAATAGCGTCTCTTAAAATCATTCCTTTAGTCCTTTCAATATCTTTTTTAGATTTATCATCACCATTATTTATTTGATCTAGTTGTTTAAAATGGTTATCTATCGTTCGTCTATCGTTTGAAACTTTATTATAAATAAGATTTAAAACATCTAAATCTATACTTTTTCTCCAATATCCACAAATCTTATTTTGAAATTCAGTATCTTCATAAAATTTGGCATCATCAAAGTAATCAAAAATACAGGTCTTACTTGTTATTTTAGAATAAGCTCCATTCATATTTTCTGACTTAGAATAAAATAAAAATTTGGGAACAGCATAAGTTAAACCCATTAAAATAGTATCAATTAAATAAGATTTACCAGACGCAGTTAATCCGTAAAGTGCTGTCATTTTACAAAGAAAGACTTTTAATATTTCATCAATTGTTTGTATAGGATATATTTTAGTTCCATTTTCGGCAGATATAACGGGCAGTGTTTCATTTTCCATGTTTACTTATATTATAACAAAAGATCAAATTGATTGTACCAATAATAAAAAATGAATGATTTGGAAAATATAGATATTAATAATACTAATAATACTAATACTAATAATATTATAACTTTTGAAGGATTACCCTTTTGTAATGATTGGGAAATTATAAATACTAATAATACTAATAATATTATAACTTTTGAAGGATTACCCTTTTGTAATAATTGGGATAAAGAATATATAAGTAAAGCCAACTTTACTTATAAATCTTTGTCTTTTAACAAAGTATACAAGATGATTAATTCTCAAAATGAGATTATATTCAAAGAAGAACAAACCGATTTTCCAGACATATTAAAACCAATACAAGAGTATATTGCTTTTAACACAAATGAATGTAAAAATTTGTATCATGTATATTTATTAAATCAGTTTGATTTAACTATATATTTAAAATCAATTGCAGATCTGATAACATCTTATTGTCGAAAAAAAAGACTTATTATATTAGATATCAAAGTGAAGTTGATGACTTTTACTTTTATATTCCTTTTAACATATTATCCAGATATTGAATCAATATTAAGAGATATTTCTATAATAGGAGCACAAATTATCCATACAAATAAAGGCAAATATTATACAAAAGCTTATGAGATATATGGAAAATCTGAATATAAACCTTCTTTAATATGTTTTTCTAACGATCATTTAAGAGAATATTATGGCTTTACTGAGAATCTTTTTGTAGGATTTGGATACACACATGAATATCATTTATTATCTACTATTGAAAAACATATAATAAATGCTTTATATCTTCTTTTACAAAACTCAAAAGATAGTCCTTTTTATAAATTGCTTGATTATTTAGTTGATAGTGAATATCAGTCTTTAGAAGTGATTATTAAAAATCAGTTATATATTCGAAAAATGTATTATAATGATATTATTTTAAATGATGTATTGAATTATATATATGAACATTATCATGAAATTAAAATACAAGAGTTGCCTCATTTAAAAATAAAACAATATAAAAAGAATCAAAAAATTAAAGTATATAATTCAGTATATTCTTATTTTGAACCTTTATGGGAACCAAAGTATCATCAATATATGCGAAATAAAAAAGGTGAAAATGATTACCTTTTATATTCATTAGTTTTAGATCCCTTTTTAATAAAGGATGTAAAAGCTATAATTTTACATTATATATCTTGCTTATCTTTAAATCAAAAAATTAAAAAGTTTAATTTAGGCAAAGATTCCTCACATATCAACCCTGTCTTTTAAAAAGAGCTTACCTTCTTGTGTTTCTCCTGTTGCTGCATCATGTACAATAACTCCATATTCAATTGCATCATCAGGTAATTCACCCTTTTCATTTAATGCTTCAGTAATGATATCACTAATACCAATCATATCACCATATCTATGTAAAGCTTCTTTATTTTCACTAGAAAGATTATTTTGATCTTGTATTCTTTTAGCTCTTAGAGCATTAATTTCATTAGTAAGCTTTTCTTTATTTACAGTTCTCATAATTCTATTGACATTAGCATCAATAGTTGTTTCATCATTACCTTCAATTCTAAACTTTATATTTTCACTATTTTGTCTAAAAGGACCTAACATGCTCCATGTGCCAACTTTAACTACTGATGTTTTTATTCTCATATCTCCTCCATGTTCTTTTTGAAATCTTTCAATTTCATCATCTGTTCCAATCATATAAGGTATAAGTTTAAAATCTAATTTATTAGAAAGGCCAAAAATATGATTAACTAAACCATAGATTTCATTATAATAAAAGGATCTAAATCTATCATAATGAGCGAAAAGATCAGCACTTGGTAGATTTTCAACAATAGGTCTTAATTCTTTTCTTATATTTTCAGGCATAATAAAAAGCTGATTTTTAAGATTCATTTCTTTATCTTTATAGGCAGAATAACATGATCTTACATGCTTTAAAGGATCGTATTTAAATACATCCAAAAGATGATTATAGATGATCTCTTTATTTTTTCTAGTTTCTTCATCTAAATCTTTATCAGGTTTTACTAATTTATCAGTTCCACTTAATCCATATTCATTTACAGATTGGAATAAATAAGCTATTACTCCGAACATTTCCATTCTAATGATAGTCTCATTTTTCAAATTAGTGTAAGCAAATAAAAGCTTTTGATCTTTATTATGTTCAGTAACTAAAGAACTATAAGGATCTAAGTATCTATTAAGTTCTTCTACTTTTTTGGGTCTTAAATTTTCTATATAATCTCTATCTGGAAAAGTCTTTAAAAGCAATGATAAGAACTCCATATTATCTATTGAATTAAGTATATCAATTTTATCTTCTCTTTGTTGAAGTAATTCATCAAAATCACGAACATCTTGTAATAAGGAAGTATTCATTTTAGTAATAAAGATCGATTGTTAAGAATGATATTAATTATAGAATAGAGTAAATTATAATTTAACTATTTTTATTTTTTTATAAAAGTGTCTTTATTTGTATGATAAATATTGAGTTTATTCATCGTCAAATATTAAAAAACATAAATACTATAAATGAGACTTTAACCTTTGAAGAATCCGAGTTAGATATTTTGTATTCAAAATATATGATGAAACTTTATTATGAATATTATCATAATCCTAATGATCAAAATAAAGCTAATTATATAAATACTTTAAACAAGCATTCAATTATTGAACTCAACAATAAGCTTTCAAAAAACAAGATATCTTTGCAAAAAAATATTGAGATAAACAAACCTAGTGGTATATGCCAATGTGGGGGTACTTTAAATTTATCTGATTTAGAATGTATTTATGTTTGCACAAAATGTTATGAAATAAGAGAATTTAGTGGTATTACTAGTGACCGTATTTATAAACCTGATGGGGGTATAATAGTATTAAAAAACAATTATAAACATATTGTGTACTTTATACAAGTATACAAAAACATATTTGCTTTAGGCAAATGTGATTTTCCTATTGATTTAAAAACTCGTATTTTAGATTCTATTAAAAACCATGTTTCTAGATATAAAATAAAAATAGAAGATATACCTCATTCATGGTATAGAAAAGAACTAAAGATAATGGGTTATAGTAAATATTTTCCTCTCATAACTAGTTTAAAAAAAGAAGTTGTTGGTATTTATCCGCATCGTTTGACTGATCATGAAGAGTCAAAATGTCATATGTATTATAAATTTTATCTTGAGTTATATGATTCACTTTTTAAAAGAGATGATAAGAAAATATCTTATATGAGATGTGATTATGTGATTCATCAGATTCTAGTTCAAATATTAGAACCAAGCCGAAGAAAAGATTCTATTCTTTCTAATATTTATTTACCACAAAAGGAAACTTTAAATAAACTTGACATTAACTACAAAAAAATATGCGAACACTCAAATGGTCTTTTAAAATATGCACCCACTGTTAGATCAAATGCTTAGATTACCAAAGGTATTTCTTGATAAAGTATCAAAATACCATAAATTCAGATCTTTGTATTTTTTTATAATATCCCAAGATAAAGCAGGATTTTGAGATATATAGTCTGCAAATGTTGATATATCTAAATCAAACCCCATAACTTCTTTTATTGCATTATGAATTTGATTTAAATGTTCTATTATTTCATCTGATAAATCTTCAGCATTAGGATCTAAATCATTATAATCACTTAAATCATAATTATATCCTTTTTTTATTGCTTCTAAAGTTAATATAATTGTATCTATATAATATGGTGAAATTAAATGTGCCCCAATATATTCCTCATGATCTGGAATATCAAAAAGATCAGGATGACAATTATAGTTTTTAAATATATTTATAGACAAATTATATCTTTTAATTCCTCCTACATTTGTTCTCCGCCGATAAATTTTTCTTATATATTTTTCATTTAATGTCTTATTTAAACTTAAACCCCACAAATGCATTATTAAAGGTTTTATAGAATCCAAATTTTGATTTAAATCTATTAAAAGTGAAAGATCAAAATTAGGTTCTTTTAGACTGAAAATATCCATTATCCTTTTTATATAATCTATATTTTTTATAACATTTGCGTTATTTAATAAACAATCTATTATTTTCCAACTCACTAATATTTTTCTTTCAGTTATTTCTTTTCGAATATCTTCCCTTTCCCAATATAATAAAATTTGATCTACCATATTTAAAGGTAATATCAGTAGTATATTGTTATTACTATATATTAATTTATTTATTTCATCATCAGATATTTTTAAATTATTTATTTCGTCATTTATTTCATCATCAGATAATTTAATGGTATTACTAGATGTGATTCGAATTACATCTGTATATTTAAAATTAGGATTAAAAAGATACATAATTTTATTTAGATCTTCTTTTACTAAATAATCAAAATTAACATATTTATTTGACGCAAAAGATTCTGATTCTTTACATTTTTCCAATAAAGGTGATTCAAAAGGATTAAATAAAGGATTACATAAAATTTCACCTATATCCCATTTTTCTTCTGGATACATATTAACAAGTTTCATTAAATGATTAATATACCTTTTTCTAAAAGCAATTACATCTTTTGTGTTAAAAGATAAGAAGTCTTTACATACAGATATAAAATTAATCCAATCTTGATTACTAACAAAAGAAGATATAACTTGATAACAATCTTTAGTTAAAGGATTGATAATTTCTTTTGCTAAATCTAGTTTACGAATTTTATTCATCTTTAATATAATAAAAAATCAATTAGTATATATTAATCTGTTTCATATACCTGTGTTATTATCATAATTTCTGGATCAAAAGTGTTTTGTGATAAATAGTAAAAATCCCATATATTACTATCTTTATATTTATATATTAAATCCCATGTTAAATTAGGATTTGTACTTAATAAAGCATGTTTTCTAAATAAATCTTCAGTTAATTTAACGTTATATTTATTAAAATATTCTTTTATATGATTAGGTAGATCTGATATTGGCATACTATTATCTAATTGACCTAATTCTACTAATATTGGAAGCAACTCATGTAAATCAATTTTTGGATTACGCATATGAGATCGCAAATGTTGTTCAGATTGAGCGTCTAAACATTGAAAACATTCATATCTGATATCTTCATTTACATAATTTAAGTTTAAATAACAACATAGGTTATCTATTACTGATGAATAAAATTCATTCTGACTATCTAGATCAATCATACTATAGTTTACCTCATATAAATCTCCATCATCTATATAAGATGCAGCTTTTATATATTGTTCTAAAGTAAAAGGATCAAGGTTTTTATTGATTATTTTACGAAGATGATCAGAAGGTACGCTTTTATTATAAAATATATAATGTAAATCCCAAGGATATTCAGGATGTTTTTCAATTATCTTAAAATCAGTTTTAGCCGTAATATAACTCCAACACACATATTTATATTCTTGATATAAATAAGCTAATATATCTTCATCATTTACAATAAATCTATTTTGTAAAAGACCACATGTGTATATTTCGTCAATCTTAATTTCCTTATCAATAGTTTTAAAATATCCTTTTAATACTAAATCTCTAGCTTGTTCTAATGTTAAAGATGTAGCAACATATTCATCTTCATATATGTTCATTCCTTGTAGTTTAGCTCCATATATCTCGTCAAAAGTTAAATTCGGATTATTATACAAAAGAAAGAAACATAAATTATCGAATATTGAATCATCTAAATTTTTAATATCGTTTATTGAAATGTTAGGATTATTAAATGTATATTCTAATTCAATTTCTGGACTTAATATTTCTAAAGGATAAAATTTAGGATTATCCCCTAATTTTTCTATACACCATTCCTTTTTTGGAAATAATTTGATTAATTTCATTAAATGATTAATCATCTTTTGTCTTCTCTTTATCTCGTTTTTTGTATTAAAAGATTTAATAGTTTTACAAGTTGATATCCAATTAATCCAATCAGCATTATCAACAAAATAGCTAATATGACTCCAAACATCTTCTGGTAGAAACATCTTTTTATATAAAAAAATCAATTTTGTAATACTAAGTTCATTTATTCAATCATTTAATATGTTAATTTTTAATGACACTGTTATTAAAATTTAAATAAGTTAAGTTAGTTAACATACTTATATCCTAACTAATTTTCTTATAATTAAGATTTAAATTCACTAAGTTAACTAACATACTTACATCTTTTATTGCATTATTTTCACTAAGATTTAAATAAGCTAAGTTAGTAAGCATACTTATATCTTTTATTGTATTACCCCCACCAAGATCTAAAGTAATCAAATTAGTAAGCATACTTATATCCTGAATAGTTTTATTATAACTGATATTTAAATTCACTAAGTTAGTAAGCATACTTATATCTTTTATTGTATTATTTTCACTAAGATTTAAATAAGCTAAGTTAGTAAGCATACTTATATCTTTTATTGTATTATTTTCACCAAGATCCAAAGCAATCAAGTTAGTAAGCATACTTATATCTTTAATAATATGATTATATCTAATCCTTAAATGAGTTAACTTAGTAAGCATACTTATATCTTGAATAACATAATTTTTAGTAATATTTAATTTAGTCAAGTTAGTGAATATACTTATATCTTGAATAATTGGATTATGAAAAAGAGATAAATCATTTAATTTAGTAAGCGTATTTATATTTTGAATACTATTATTCTGACCAAGACTTAATTTATTCAGATTAGTCAACATACTTATATCTTTAATCATGCGATTATCCCAAAGACTTAAGGTAGTTAAGTTAGTAAGCATACTTATATCTTTAATAATTGAATTACCATGAAGATCTAAAATAGTTAAGTTAGTAAGCATACTTATATCTTGAATTATGTTATTATTTTCAAAGTATAAAGTAGTCAGATTAGTCAACATACTTATATCTTTAATAGTGGTATTTTTACTTATATCTAATTCAGTCAATTTAGTAAGCATACTTATATCTTGAATTATATTATTGTTTTCAAAGTACAAAACAGTTAGATTAGTAAGCATACTTATATCTTTAATAATGCTATTATAAGAAATATTCAAACAAGTTAAGTTAGTTAACATACTTATATCCTGAATAGTGTTATTTTGACAAATATCTAATTTAATCAAGTTAGTAAGCATACTTATATCTTTAATAGCGTTGTTTCTACTAAGATCTAAACAAGTCAAGTTAGTAAGCATACTTATATCTTGAATAACGTTATTGCAATAAAGATTTAAGCCAACTATATTTTTGTAATTAAGATGAGTAATTCCAAAATTAATATCAAAAGAAACATTAAAGGATTTCCATTTTTTGTATTCTCTTTCTAAATTAACCTTAAAAACACCTAAACTTAATCTACTTATCTTTTTATAAAAATCTTTATTAACTATAAGTAAAGATCTCAAAAGATTGTACTCTCTACACTCTCTTAATATGTTAATAAAGGGTTCTATAACTATCATTTTAAAACAAACAAAAAATCAATTTTGTAATACTAAGTTAGCATGGCATAGATTTATCATTTAAAATAAATAGTATTAATTTTATGAACTAATTATGTTAAAACTTATTCTTTGTTTTTATCTACATCACATGTTTCGGGAGGATCCATATCGTTTGTAATAAAAATTTGATCTAACAAAAAGAAACTCAATAATACAGTTCTTACTGATGGCGGCAATAAATAGAAAAGAATGCAATTTGTAAATAATAGAGCAAACATTTTTTTAAGTGTATTAATATTAAATTCATATGGAGATATTTTTATACAATATTGAGCATATTTTATTAAAGTAATATCTTTATCTGTCATTTATATTCTTTTATCATAAGTATCATTTATTTATTTTGAAAATTTAGAATTATATTATAAATATGGGTTGTTTGATAACACAAGAAAGTACCGTAGATATAATCGAAAATTTTGGTAAGTTCGATAGAATTGTTTATCCTGGATTGAATTATATCAATTGTTTTACAGAAAACAGAAGAACATTGTCTTTAAAAGTACATACTAAAAATTGTAATATTGATACTTTAACAAAAGAAAAAACTACTGTTCTAATAAAAATTAGTTATAACTATAAAGTTTTATCTTATAAAAAAGATAAAATACAAAATATACAAGATTTAAATGATCCTTATTATAATGCAATATATAAAATAGATGATATTGTTACTTATATAAATGCTTTAATAGATTCCTTTTTCCGAGAATATACCATAACCATGTACTTAGAAGAACTTTTTGAATCTAAAGTAGATTTAACTAACGATCTTATTCAAATAATAAATGATGAAATATGTAATTATGGCTATATTTTAACCAAATTATGTATAACAGATATAGATCCTGATCAAAATGTTAAGGATGCAATGAATGAAGTTATATCATCTGAAAATAGAAAAATTGCATCAATTAAAGAAGCAGAAGGAAAAAGACAAGCACAATTATTAACAGCAGAAGCAGATGCTAAATCTTTAATATTATTAGCTGAAGCAAATGCTAGAGTAAAAGAATTAGAAGGTTTAGGTTTAGCTAATCAAAGAAAAGCTTTAACAGATGGTTTAAAAGATGCTATGAATTCTATGAGTGATAAAATGGATACAAAAGAATTGACTTCAACTATTTTATCTATGCAATATATAGATATGTTAAATCATGCTAGTACTAATACAAAAAATACTTTTATATTGCCATGTAATACTATTTCTAACACTATTGAAGATCAATTCAGAAATGCTATATTAACAAGCGAATATAAATAGATAGTTAAAACTGATTTTTTATTCATATGAAATGGAAAATCTAATTTGAACCTTTACATAAAAGGATTTTAAAATACAATGAGATATGCTTATAGAAATCATCCTGATTGGTTTAATTAAAAAAGAAAGACATATCTTTATATAATATAAAATGGCTCTTTTCCACCTTCTATTTCTGAAGAAGAATAATCATTTTTTGAAGCACTATAAAAAGCAAGAGTAATTAAAGATAAGATAAATGCAATAAAAGCAAATATCCAAAGAAACAAACTAGATTCTTCTTCTTTTGGTTTATTATTAAAGTTTTTGATTAAATCTATTTTATCTTCTTTACTATAGTTTGGTAAGTTTTTCTCATTAATCTTTTGATTTCCTTTCTCATCAATACAAGTTTGAACTACCGAAACATTAGAATCAATTGCTATTGCATCTCCTAAATCAACTTTGCAATTCATATAATTGCATTTACTATCACCAATAACCTTTTCATGTGCAGCTAGCTTATAACCACTAGATATACATTTACTATCATAAACTGCAGGACAATCAGGAAAAGTAATATCTTCTTTTTTTGCATCACTTATAACTTTTGAGTTAATACAAGAACATAAATCATGTCCATAATTAGCTTTACAAAATCTTAAAGCATGAGTATCGCATTCTGATTTATTATTAGGGCAAAAATCTTTATATTCTCCCTTACAGGCCTTTAAAAGACCCTCATCACTAGAATAAACATCTTTTAATCCAGTCATATCTTTCATTACAACAGATACAGAATCAACTAAATTACCTGAATTTCCTTTAACAAATCCTCCAATATAATGATTTTCTTTTGATATAGTTTCCTTTTGAGGATATCTTTCTATTTTGCCAAAAGTATTAGAACTAGTTGTATTCCCATTTTTAATATCACTACAATGAAAAGTAATATAACCAATTGTATCACCTGTATCCCAAGCTGATTCTATTTTAGAAATAGCAGAACCAACAGGACAAATAAAAGACGATTCTCTACCTCCATTTCCTCCTGACCAATCAGAAGGTTTAACTGTAGTTCTATCTGTTTTAAATATTTTACTAGGATGACCACATTGAATACTTGTAATTTTATCTAACTTATTTCCAGATCTTGCAATTATTCCAGTCATAATTGTATTTTCAGGACAAGTGACTTCAAAGTTTCTATCTCCATTTAATGAACCCCCTAATCTATTTCTCCATATTTCACTATCAACTGACATCTTTTTAATACAAGATAAAAAATAAGTAATTTACATTTATTGCTTTTTTATTACTAGTTAAAAAAGAATGGGAGCTACAGTTAATAAATCAGTTGTAGATATTATTGATGAATCTGTTGTTGAGGTTGTTACAGAGTATTCATCATCAGCAAATACATCTGGATCGAATCAAATACTTTTAAGTGGACTTATTAATAAAAGTAATCTAAACATAGATCAATTAAGTAAAATAAACCTGTCAGTTTTAAATAACTTTCAGTTAGATATGGATATGGTTACTCAAATTATGGATAAAATAAAACAAAAAGCAGAAGCAGAAGGTACACTCTTTGGAGTTGTTGTGAGTGACCAAACTCAAAAAATAGAAAGAATCTTTAGAGATAATATAACACAAAAATATAACTTTGAATGCAATACATCTCAACAAAATATGATTAAAATAGCTAGTGATTTTATAGCTAATGAATCAGATATTAATATAACTCAAGGAAGTTTTATATTAAAGCAATGTTCAAATAAGGCTACTTCAACAATAAAGTCTTTAAAAGATGTTGCACAAGAAATAGATCAAGATGTAAAATCATCATTAGAATTTATAAAAATGGGTGCTGGATTTATTGCTTTTGTATTTATTATAATAGTAGGTATACTCATTTATGTTTCAATGAGAGGAAGTAATATAACGAAAGTCAAAAAAAATTATAATAAATCATCTAATAATCAAGACACTAATAAAAAAATACCTGTCGGTGGAGGATATAATAAATTACCTAAAGCAATTTGGTCATTCTAATCTTATATATTTAAGCAATATATATTTAATAATACTTAAATAGTCTAATAGATTAAATATAAAAGATTCTGAATCCGAAAGATCTTCTTCGTTTTCTTCATCGAGCTCTTCTTCATCTATAACTACTTGTGTTAGTTTCTCAAGTTCAGTTAAAACATCTATAGTTAAATCAGGTCTTTCAACAAAATAGTATGTCTTATTACTTTTTTTACATTCTATTATTTTATCTAGTTCCTTTTTTGTTTCTTCTAAAACCTTTAATAAAAACATTAAGTTAGAACTTGTATTTCCGTCAACCATAGCTTTTAATATATCTATAATCAAAAGGAAACAAGCTTCTTTTACATCGTATAAATTGATAGGCATTTTTATTTATAATAGTCTTTAAAAATAATAGTTTATATTAATTATATTTATGGTAGTCTATTATTATTTTTGTATATAAAGATCTGTTCCATTAAATCAATAAATTTCAAAATAAGCTCTTTGTACAAACTATATTCTGATTTACTAATATTTAATTGAACAATTTGAGATATAATTGTATAGTTTTCTTGATTATAAGTTTTTATATCTCCTTTTAATAAAAGAAAATAGAAACTAAAAAACCTATAGTATATATTATTTATTCCTATATCTTCTTTAATATCTCTTAATATATCAGCACATATATATTGCAATTCAAGCATTTTTATTAAGCTTATAAAAATCAATTCTTATAAAAAGAGTGATTGTTAATTAGCTTTATTAATAAATATCCAAATAGGATTATTAATTTTTTTTCGCTAGTTTTTTATGACACTAATAAAGCAATATGTCTACTGCACCAGTTTACATTTTATTATCTAATGATGGAGAAGAAGATTACATTTTAACATGTGATCTTAGATTACATTCTCGTTTAGAACAAATAAGAAATTATAATAAAAGCCTTGTTGCTCAAGGTAAGAAATCAGCTAACGAATCCGTAGAAGCTGATATTTCTGATGTTACAGAAACTCATAACTTGTGGGTACATAGAAGATTTTATCCTTATGTATCTCTCGCTCATACCTTCTTATCAACACAAGTATATTCAGGTAATGCCACTTTAGCAGCTGGAGGCCAAATCTCTTTTGATATGCAATATGCTGGAGAATTTTATAATAAATGCTGTCTTCATTTACAGATTACTTCTGGAACTATCGCAACTGCAGGATCAGCCAATCAATATTTTGCTTGGGCTCCATTCCTCGGTCACAAAATGCTTAAAGAAGTCGAATTTAATGTTAATACATCTCAACTTGATAAATATGATACTAAATTTATGCAATCTAGATATGAATTTGATGTAAAAGATTCAACAAAAGAAGCTTATTGTAGATGTATAGGTCAACAAACTAAGAAAGAAGCTAGAATTAATCAATTTGTTTCAACTGCTGGTTTAGTTACTAGAACAGCAACAGGAGCAGCTGATGGTCAAGTACCAGCCAATGGTGTTAGACTAGGTTCTCTTGGATATGAAGAATGGCAATGTATTACTGATGGTCCTCAAACTAGAAAAGTAACACATAACGCAATTGAATTGTTTATTCCTTTGTGGTTTTGGTGGAATAGAGAATCAGAAGAATCATTTTGTGTTTTGACTGTTCCTAATGGTCAAAGAATTGTTAAATTCACTCTTGAATCATTGAGCAACTTAGTACAAATGTATGATTTAAATGGTAACCCAATTGCTTATGATGCCACAAAATGGGCACTTGCACCAACACTTGCAACTCAAGAATTGTTAGTACAAAACATTTATATTAATCCTGAAATTAATGATGTATATATTGATAGAATTGGATTTAATTTGGTTAGACTTCATAGATATCAAGAGACTATTTTGAATAGTTCTCAATTTAATGAAAGACTTAATCTTTTGAAATGGCCAGTCGAAGAAATGAGAATCTCTGCTATTCCAAGAGATAATCAAACAACAACTACTATTGAAGATGGTTTGACTTTTGGATATGTTAATCCTCAAACTGTTATTAATGCTGGAAGATGGCAAGGTGATCCTTCTACAGCTGTAACTGTACCTTTAACAAGTACATATAGACTCGTAAATGAACTTCTCACTGAAATCACTTTTAATATTCAAGGTATGCCTCTTTATCAAAGTATGCCTGCTAAGTTCTTTAGAGATTTTACTACTGCTTCTTTCTCTGAAGTTGTCCATAGATGCTCACCAAAAGCTCCTGGTTGGCATATGATTAATGTTGCCCAAAAGCCTGGACATAATCAAGCTAATGGTCATTTCAATATATCCCGTATGAGAGAATCATTCATTTCAGGTAAAACGCAATTCATTGGATCAGGTGAACCTATTGCTCAAGCCATTCTTTATATCGCTGCAATCTGTCTTAATTTCACTTTTGTTACATCTGGTAACATCATTATTAGATTTATTGGATAAAAAATTAATCATATTTGTTTATATTTCATCAAGAGATTGTAATACTTCATCTAACTTAAAACGAACTATTTTAATCTTTGATAGAGATTCATTTATTTTTTGATTGTAAATATCTTGAATTTTATTATCTTCTAATCTTTTTCTTTCATCTATTAATTCCCTTATAAATCTCAATTCTTTTTTTAAAATATCTGATAATACATCAAAGCTTGTTTCATTAATAGAGTTAGGATAATAAACTAAAGGTGTTGCATTTTTTAATAAAAGAGGATTGAATTTTATAGTATCAATATAATAGTTACGAAAGCTATGTAATCTATTATAATGGATCTGTTCGATCAAAGGCGTTTTTAAAGCCTCTTCAATTATAATGATTTGATTTAAAAGATTAATGATTTCGTTCATTTTGTATTAATAAATAAATCAAATTTATCAAATTAGCTATCATTAATTTAATCTTTTTTCAATTTTTCAAGTCACTCTAAAAGTTAATATCTTATGAGTGAAAACGATAATTCAGGTTCTGACGTTATAGTAACGCAAGATCCAGTAACTGGTAAAGTAACATTTAAATCAAAAGTAAAAAAGCTGAAAGAAAAAGCTGAAAAACATACTACTTCTTTAGCCATTGTTTTTGTGGCTATTGTTTTAATTCTTGTTTCTCTTTATTATTTCTTTAGTGTTGAAGATAATATGATGGGTGGAGGCTTTTTAGTTAGCGGCCTTATTGCTGGTGGATTAGCTTATTATATGTATACTAAAGAAAATGAAAAGAATGAAGATGGTGATAGTGTTGATGGAGGTGCCAAGAAAGCTAAAAAGGAAGCTAAGAAAGCAGCAAAAAAAGGACATGGTAAATAAACACTAAGAATCAGTATATCATAGTTTTTTATTAATATAGTGATTACATAAGATACTTTATATTAATAAAAGATAAGCATATTTTTTGTTTGTCTTTATTTATCTTGCAGAGTATTTATATCATTAGTTTAATCAAAAGTGAATTAAGTTCATCATCTTTTACATTAACTTCATCATAAGTTCATCATCTTTTACATTAACTTCATCATAAGTTCATCATCTTTTACATTAACTTCATCATAAGTTCATCAACTTTTACATTAACTTCATTATAAGTTTAATCAAAAGTATATCAACTTCATCATAACTTCATCAACTTTTACATTAACTTCATTATAAGTTTAATCAAAAGTATATTAACTTCATCATTAGTTTAATCAAAAGCATATTAACTTCATCATAAGTTCATCATTAGTTTAATCAAAAGTTAATCAAGTTCATTATAAGTTTAATCAAAAGTTAATCAAGTTAATCATAAGTTTAATCAAAAGTTAATCAAGTTAATCATAAGTTCATCAACTTTTACATTAACTTTATTATAAGTTTAATCAAGTTAATCATCACTTCATCAACTTCATCATAAGTTTAATCAAAAGTATATCAACTTCATCATAACTTCATCAACTTTTACATTAACTTCATCATCACTTCATCAACTTTTACATTAACTTCATCATTAGTTTAATCAAAAGCATATTAACTTCATCATCACTTCATCAACTTTTACATTAACTTCATCATTAGTTTAATCAAAAGTATATCAAGTTCATCATAAGTTTATCATCACTTCATCAACTTTTACATTAACTTCATCATAAGTTTAATCAAAAGCATATTAACTTCATCATAAGTTCATCAACTTTTACATCAACTTCATCATTAGTTTAATCAAAAGTATATCAAGTTCATCATAAGTTTATCATCACTTCATCAACTTTTACATTAACTTCATCATTAGTTTAATCAAAAGTATATCAAGTTCATCAT
>Ga0255184_1000035_pt1 | contig 56134 bp, 70 predicted proteins | sample Miss_Cont_RepA_0_FD_189954 | JGI IMG/M metagenome (GOLD analysis project Ga0255184, IMG submission 189954) | Freshwater microbial communities from Mississippi River, Louisiana, United States - Miss_Cont_RepA_0h | ecosystem: Environmental > Aquatic > Freshwater > River | place: USA: Louisiana...
ACGCTTGTATGTTGCTTATTTATAAAAAATGGAAGTTCTACTGTTTTGCATAGGGGACATACAAATATGACATTGTCTTTATTTAAAGGATTACTAGCGTTGATTAGGAGCAGATGATAGAAACCAGAAAAGGAGCTTTTGCAATTGCCACAGATTATCCTTTTATTGTCCAATTGTTTCATGAATACGTCATATATATCATCGATAGATAAAAAGATTCTTTCATGTTTCTTTTGAAGTCTCTTGAGTTCCTTGGTGGCTAAACTAATATTAAATATGGAAACGCGAGAGACATGTCTATATTCTTCTATTTTATTTAAAGGATTGCTAAAATTTGTTAATGGATTGAAAAGATTAGGATTTATAGAAGTATATATTTGTTTATTTTTATCACTGATATTTAAAATATCGTTTAGAGCTTTTCCCTTTTTAGTTCTTTCACGATAACAAAATGAACAAGTAAGAAATACATTGCCATGAGTAAAATGATTTCTTCTATTTATTTTATCTACTCGTGTTAATTCATCTAAAAGTCGATCACATCCAAAACAACTCCAACATCTATTGTTTTGATAATCAGCTAATAAAATTATATCTTTTTCGTTTAATTTATGGTAATATTCTTTATTAGCATCTTGTTTTTTAGCTATTAAAACCATATTATCTAATTTGTTAATTATATCAGCAGAACGAAAAGTCATTTTCTTATAAAAAATAAAATGAATATAATTATATATTAGTGGATCCAAATCCTTTATCCCCTCTTTCAGTTTCATCTAAATTATCAACTATTTCAAAATCAAAGGGCTTTAAATCAGGCATACATATTTGGAATAATTTTGTACCTGCTTTAATTGTGTATGATTTATCGGAAATATTATCTACTTTAGCCATTAATTCTCCTCTATAAGTACAGTCAATAATACCTACAGAATTAGCTAATCTTAAAGGAGTATTAGATATACTACTTCTTGGAAATAAATAATATCCATGATTATATTTAGGAGCACATTTAATACCTAAATTAATAGTAGCCATTGAGTGAGGTTCTATAGTTATTTCTTTTGGAATTATTAAATCTAAACCAGAATCATTCTTATATATTTTATTATAATTGTGATAATAATTGACTAGAATTGATTCACTAGATACTTTTATGTAAAGCTTGTCTAATTCCATTTTTTTATTAAAGAATAATCAATTTTTTAAAATAATATCAAAATGCACCAAAACGATCAATTAAGATATCCTTTTAGTAATGATTGTTGGTTTAGAGTAATTATAGGATTATCTAAAATAAGACATGGTTCTTGTCCAGAATCTGTTTTGACTATAATTGATGAATTAAATAAAGATTTAATAGATAAAGAAGAAAAAGAAGAAAATAGATTGATTTTAGGTGAACCTATGCCAAAAGATTTAATAGAAGCAGTTCTTTTAAAATTTGATATAGCAGTTAAATGGGAAGAATACAAAAATGGCATTTTAATAGAATCTTATATTATGAATGAAGGATGTACTTTAATTAAAGAATTTAAAGTTGTTTTTACTTATAATGAGAATTTGATAGGACATTATGAGTTGATGAATAATTTGTCATGAATAACAACAATTGATTTTTTATTCTTCTAAGATTCTAACATGAATTCTGAAGTCCAAAAACAGATGTCTGAGATTTTCGTACCTCTTGCATTAGCGAATGAGAATGCCACAAAGCATTTGATTACACTAATTAAAGGAAATAACGATAAACTTAGAGAACTAAATGAAAGACTTGAGATTACTAAAAAAGAATCAAATCAACTCCATACTTTACTTCGAATGATGCGTTGGAATAAAGATGATGATACTGAAAAGTATCAAAAATTGCACCAACAATCACAAGAATTGGATTCAAGAATAGAATTTTATCTTGATAGGATTAAAATAACTACCCAAGTTATCTTTGATTTGAATCAAATAAAAAATCTCTTAAATCCGAAGAATGTTTCAATGTAAGTTATTACATTAAGATATTCTGAGAACTGGCTCCCTGTGCTGCTTTCGAACCTGAAAGTAGGACACCAGTTTTTTGTTATTTAACTGCTCATTTGTTGAACATTAAGATACATTTTTAAGTAAGTTACATCTGTTTCTAAGTAAAGTATTTTTTGGAATAATCTTTTAAGTTCTTTTTGATGTTCTTCTTTTTCTTTTTTTATTTGTATTCTATGATATTGTATCATACTTTCTAAAAACATAATCTTTTGATGTATCTTAAAAATCTTTTTATTACTTGTTATAAAGAAAGGCATTTATTATAACTAAATAAAAAAGCAAAATATATATTCAATATTCTTGATCTTCAGGTGATTTTAAACACATATAAATTACACATGTAAGAAATAATGTTAAACCAATTAATGACATTGATATAATCAAAGAAATAGAAGTCTTTACTTCATTAAAGTCTTTATCAAATGTATAAAAAGTAACATTATAACAAGTACTATTTGATATAGTTTCACAATCTTCTAAAGTGTTAAAATACATATTTTAATCTATATAAAAAAAATTAATATTCTTTTATTCGTCTTTGTAAGTTAAAAGCCTTTTAATTCGATCACTAATAGCCTGTCCTAATTTTTTGTTATTAATGGTCATATTAGCAATATCAACATTTAATATATCTTTAAAAGATGTATTAGATAGAATACGTATTGCTCTTTGTTCAGAAATACCTTGGATAGCAGTGAGTATTTTACGATGAAGAGGACTATTTTCTCCTTGATACATAGGAATAATTTGATCAAGCCTTTTACCTATACAATTATTATTTATTTTTATACATTGTATATCTTTTATATCTGCACTTAGAAGATCAATAAAAGAGTATCTTTTAATTAAAGCTTCAGCAGTATCAAGACCTATACCCGGAATACAAATCCACATTTTAATAACTTCATTATATGTGCTTTTTTCTATTTTATCAGTTAAAAGATTTAATCCTCCTTTAATATTAAAAGTCATTCCTTTAGAAATAAGCTTTTGATATCTTAATACAAAGTCAGATATTCTACTAGCTGTATCTTCAGGATTTTTAGTTATGATGATAGGTATATCATATTTTATATATATAGTGTCTAAAACAGATTGTAAAACATTCCATTTAATACCTTTAACAAGTGTATCTTTTTCATAAAATACTCTTTTATGTTCTAATATATATCCTAATTTGCAATTAGTTTCTTCTCTCGTTTTTATCATATTTTCTATATGTAAATTATGAGACTTTAATGAAGCAACTAAATCTGACATTGATTTCCTTTCAAAAAGATGTAATATTTGATCATTATAAGAAATCACATAATCACCTCTTTTTAAAGTACTAATATCCGTTTCAACATTAGGTAAATCCTTAAAATATGGAATAACTTTTAATTCCCGATTATCAATATGTATTTTCATTTACTTATAGGATTAAAAAAGAAAAGAAAGTAATTAAAAACAAAATAAGTTTTAGAAATACTCTAAATGTATGAAAAAGAAGTTGATAAACTTTATCATTATTTCTTATCTCAAAATAATTAAATACTGCGTTTAAACCAATTGAACCTAATCTTAGAATAATCGTATAATTGTAAAAATTGATTTTTTATATTGTTTGTTCCACATCGTGAGAAAGGCTAGATTATTTAAGCAATTAGATAATCTGGTCTTTTTTAAAAAAACAAAAAACTGGTGTCCTACTTTCAGGTTCGAAAGCAGCACGAGGCCAGTTTCCAGAGATTCAAATACTTAAATCTCTTAACTAAAACGGGATTTTAAAATGAGAAGATTACTGATAAATTCTTGTATATCTTTAATTCTCTGTTCTAAAATCGCTCTTTCAGTTTTGGAAGCAGTATAGTCTTGACAGGTTTTAGAATATTCTTCAGTATGAATAAGATTCTCTTTCCTCAAAACCATAATTTTCTTTTTGCGTATTTCAGTCCACTTATTTTGTTTTTCGTATTCTTTTTTATATGAAACAAATCTAACTTGATAATCTTCGATCATATGATCTAAATTACCAATACAATCTTCTAAAGATGTATTAGAATCAGTTTCTCTATAAATAGTTTTAGAAGAACCAAACATCGCTTTTGAAATACTATTATGAATAAAAAATCAGCTGTTAAATAACAAAAAACTGGTGTCCTACTTTCAGGTTCGAAAGCAGCACGGGGGCCAGTTTTTGTTTAAAGAATGCTTCATTTAAATATTTTTAAAACGAAGTTTTAGAGTTAGTTCATTAATAAATATAGATTTTTCAATCTCTTTTATTTCTAATTCTATCTCATATCTTTCTTTACACAAATCGGGAAAATACAATTCAGTAGAAAATGCATTATCTAAAGACATTGATATTCCAAATTTTCTATCAAATAATGAGTCGACTTGGTTACCAATATTTAAGATGACACTGTTATATTTATTTTGTAAATATTCAAGTTTTAATCTTTGATTTTTGATTTTCTCTATAAGATCCTCAATATCAATAGTTGCAACTTTTAATACTTCTTCAATAATATATTCAGTATCCATCGTAGAACGCATATTATAAATAAAAAATCAATTGTTGATAGATAAAAAAAGAACAAGGACTATTACATGTGTGTTCTCCCACAATATGAGAAGGTACTCTCATATTGTGTAAGGGGGCAAAATTAACATTTGAAAGCTAAATCGTATTTGTGCTCTTCGTCTTGAACAAACCTTCGAATTTCTCTAAGTTTTTCAACACAAATAGCTTTTTCCGCATAAATAGCGTCAATCTCGAATTGCATTCTTGGGTCTCTTTTTAAAGGATCTGCATCAAACCAAGAGTGAGTTTGTAAAATAGCTAAACGCTTGCTTAAATCAATTAAACAATCATAAACAGCTTTTCTACTTCCCTCAACACTAGTATTCATTGTAAATCCAGTATCTGAATAAAAAATCAACTGTTGTTGCAAAAGGTTATCCTTTTATAAATGTATATATATATTATATTTTATTCATGTATTCTAAAAGATGAAGTTGTTTTAAAATCAGTAGTTGATGAGATTCTTTATACATAATCAATTTGTTTTGATAGAAATTAATCAAAATCGGATTGGTTTCAATAAAAAGCTTATACTCACAATTCTGTATTTTACAATCAATATCTTCAATATCGTTATCAAGCTCAACATATAATGTATCGCAAAAATCAATATCGTCGAAATTATCGTATTCCATCTTTTAGAACATAAGTATATAAAAAATCAGCTGTTTTTATATATCTGGTTGATCTTGATCTTCGTCATATTCAAAATCAATACCTTCTTCTTCATCTCCTTTTTCGTCTTCTTCGTATTCTAAATTAGGATCATAATCGCTTGAATCCGTTTTTATTGTTGCTTTCTTTTTTGCTAAAAGATCTTCTATCTCTTGTTTTGCATACAATAGATCGTACTTTAATAGTTCTTTTAATCCTTCTTTATCTAATTTATTAACCAGAGTATAAAACATAGAAATAAATAGATCTTCATTATTCTTTTGATTATTTAATATGTCTACATCTACACCATAAAAAGACAAATAGTATTTCATTCTATGTAAATTATATTTATAAATAGGTCCTTCTATTAATTTAGTTTTGGCTATTCCAATAGGTATACCCTCATTACGAGTTAAATTTAAAAGAACGATTTTATCTTCTCTATATTTACTTATTATTTCATCTATTTTGCCTTTTAAGTATTGAGGTTTAATATCAGGTAAATCATTAGTAAATGATATAGTAGGTTTCTTTAAAAGTATTAAATCTACCTTTTGTCTATGATTAATAAAATCTTTCTTATTCAGATTATAGTATTTAGGATCTTTATTTTTAATCATATCTTGAGTTACAAAACAATATTTACATTTATCATTTACCCATTCATGTATTGAAGATTTAGGACAACCATTAGTATAATATTCATAAAACTTGTTTATTTCAAAAGATTCAAAATCAGAGTTCACTTTAATTTGATTCAAACTTATTTTAGCAAAAGCTGTTTTATATGTTCTATTAATACTTAAAAGAGAAGGCTTATATCTTCTTATATTTCTATAATATTGAAAATCCTGACTATTTGTTTTATTTAAAATACTCTTATATATATCATCTTCGGAATATTCATATGTATTATTTTTAATTGGTTCTTGAGATCTTATTAATCCTACTATTCTTTTATATTGATCAAAACTGGATACATATTCTCTTTCTTCTTTTTGAATCACAATTATATTGCTATCATTTAAGACTTGATCTATTTTTATTAAAGCATTCCAATAAGCTTCTTCTATTTTTGATTGAGACAAATTACTAGCATCAACGTATGTTTTGGCTTTATCAAAAAGTATCTTTAAGAAGAAATCAACCGTTTTACCTTCTGTTACCTTTATATTTAAAGTATGCTGAATTTTGTGTAAGGAACCTATAATATAAATGTATTTTAAAAGTTCAAATTGAGCATTATTAGCTTCTGATTCTTCTGTTTTATATTGCTCTTTACTTAAAAGAACTTTTCTAATAATAATATCTGCTACTCTTATTGACTCTTGAATAAAAGACTGATTATCTGTTTTAAATATAAATTTAACTAAATCTTTAGCTTTAAAATATATGTCTTTATTCAATGATTTGTTTTCGCTTTCTCCAAAATAGAATTTCTTATTCATATCTGCTAAATCTAAATGATAATTCTCTTCTGGTATAGAGTACTCTACTTTTAAATTATCTAATTTCTTTGTAATATATTCGTCATATATTTTTTCAGGATTAGGTATTTGATTATAAGATACTCTTTTATTGGTTATTTTAAAATAAATGACTTCTATAAGTTTATTTTTAAAATACTGTATAGGTTCATTAAAAGCTTTTATTTCAAAAGCTTTAGCATCTTCTTCATTTTTAATACTAAGATTCTTAGCAGTAAAAATATCATTTATCTCTCCATAACCAAAAATATTGTATTCTTTAGGGTATTTATATAAAGGTTTAAATACTATATCTGTAATCGAAATATCTCTTTTTAAAGGTATATAAGAGTTATAAAAATATCTTTCATTAGTTAAAGAATGAATTAAACCTAAAAGATCATTTTCATCTTTAGCTTGATATATTTGATAAGTTTGATCTAAATAATTAAAATATCCTTCTTCATCTTTGGATAAAATCTTATCAACAGGTAAAGCTATTCCAGAGATTTTAACTGTTTTGTTGATGATTGTTTTTATCTTTTTATTATTGTATATATTTGATGGATATATAAATGAGAAATTATAAATATCTCCTTCTATAAAAATAACATCTTCTTGAGACAATTTATTAATTTGATCTATAACAGAATCATATGATTTACATGATAACATTTTAAGTATTTTTTGTGCGTAATAACTAGATTGATCATAATCCCATTTAAAAGAATTAGATTGTAATTTATCAATTAATTCAGTAGAAGAGTCTTCTACTTCTTTATTAGTTAAATCTATGACTGATATTTTCATTTTAACAATAACTGAATTTTTATAAAGGAAGCTAAAAATTTGTGATTTTAAATAATATGTCAAAAATAAGTCATTCAATTGTAGGATTTACCAACTTTATTAATGAATCAAAAATCAAGATTAAATCTGATGGATCCATTCATGAAACAGCGTTTAAAGATGCTATCAATTTATATTTTGATAATGATCTAAAAACGCATGGTATTCGTTATCAACTAAAAAAAGGTATCCTATTTATAACTTGTAGAGGATTTAATAAACTGAAATCATTACCAAATGAAGCTAATGCGACATTTGATGGAGCGGTTTTTAGCTTACTAAATATTAATGGGTTTTTAATGATAAAACCAAATGGAGCTCCTATGAAAAGAGTGAAACTATGTGAGAGTTTTGAAGAATTGGAAGATTCTCTTAAAATACCCCATTATGTTTATCCAATCGTTGATGGAACTATGGTTATAGTTGGTATTTTAAAAAATGGAGAAACTCAAGTTTCTACTCGATCTGAATTACCTGTTGATCCTGATGATCTTGGAAAACATACTAAAATATTATATGATTCTTGTTTAGCTGAAACAGTAGAAAAAATGAGAAGATTAAAGAATTTTGGTTATTTTACCTTTATATTAAGTCATTATAAAAGACATTCTACTTTAAAAGAAGGAGAATATTATCCAACTTTTGTTAGAACAACTAATAATGATATTGATCCTTCAATTGAAATTAGGAAATATCAACCTATTGAAGTTTCAGATGAAGAGCTTTTAAGTTTTGCTAAAAGCGAAAATAAAGAAAGTTTAGGTTATATTATTAGATTTCAAAATTCTCCTTTAGGTCTTTTATTAGAAGGTTCTTTTATTGAACATAGAACCTTTAAATACGAGCCACTTATTAATCATTATAATAAACCAGAAAGAGAGATTATTGTTCATCGTAAAATAGGTAAGTTGTTTTTGGAAACCCTTAATAAAGAAGAAATCATTAATAAATATCCTAGAAATAAAGATGTCTTTATGGATATTTTAAAACAGATATTCTTCTTCATTAAATATCAGAATTTTATAGATTCCTTTAATGAATTATATCAAGCTAATGAAACAGAAGTAACTTTAGAATTAAAAAGATCTTTTATTCATTTATGTAATTTAATTGCTCAGATGAAATCAATACAAGATCCTATTAAAATTCTAGATTCTATTCAAAAGGAAAATGAAATTCAATCCTATATAGAATTAATTAGTAAGTTTCAAGACATTATTTCTCAGAATTTCATTTATATAAATTCTATATCAGAATTTCCTAATTTAGATTATAAAAAATATAAAGATTACGAAAGCCGAAAGTTGCAAGATGAGATTTTATCTTTATTAAACTCTCCTATTTTACAAAAAAGTAAATAAGTGTTTGCTTATATTTTAATAAATTGAAAATGTCCCTATAAACAGATGTGAACTCCCCTGTTTTTTATGAATTTATTTGATTTTTTAAATACTGGAATTCAAAGTAAAAAGAAGGATTTATTTTCTTTTCGCATTCTTCTATAGCATCATAAGCAATAGTAAATGTATCATCTTTTTTATTTGCCCAAGGTTTAAATGCCATAACTAAACCTTTTTTAGTTGGATCATCTTTATTTTTCCATTCACCTTGAACATAACCACTTTTCTTTTTTAACCCATTGATTTTTAAATAACGTATTTTATCGCCTTTAACAAGACGATGCATTTCGTCTACAGGTATTTGCATCCAGTCGTCTTCTATCATGGTTTTAAAAAAGAATAATTAATTTTCAAAATGAACTTATCCTATCCTATAACCTCTAGTATCATGAGAATTAGGCTCTCTATGTTCTAATTTATTACCATTACTCATACTTTCCATATATCTCCTTTTTTGTCTATTACCTGAATTAATATTAATACCTTTCATTTTTTCATGATATATCCAATTATCATTGTTTGAACCTAAATTAATAGGTTTCCTTGAACTACTAACAACCATATAATCAACAAAAGGATCTACTACTCTTCTTTCATTTCCTCTTTTAGAATAATCTTTGCTAAAAGCTAAATTTCTTTGGCTTATTTTTTCAAGTTGTGCTCTTGACATCTTTTTAATATTTTATAAAAACATATAAAAAATAAACAATCATATTAAAGTATTAATGAATACAATCAAAAAATAAACAGTTTTATTAAACATTTGATTATCTTATTCTAGGTTTTGCTTATTTAATAGTATAAGCAAAACCTTTATATTTTAGTTTTAATTATGATTAAGCTTTATATAGCTATCAAGTAAAACTAAAAGAACAAGATTTGAATATAAATCAAATGCTTAGTTATCTTATATAAGTAAATAAATTACTTGATAACTAACTATTATTTTACCTCCAAACAGGATTTTTAATATTAATAGTTAAGATACTCGGCGTCAGAATCGTCGTGTATATTATCGCTTTCTCCGTAATTCGAATCAATAGGATCATCTACATGATTCACGAAATCAGCACTTTTAATATTATTTTGGTAGTACATTGTTAAAGATAACAATATGTTTATTGTATAAAAAATCAATTATTGTTATCAATAATCTATAAGATCATCTTAATGTTTATTTATTAAAAATTCACCAAATCATCATCTATATTTTGATTATCGTAATTATAAAAATCAGAATTATCATATTTATCTTTAGGGATACAGACAAAGTTCATTTTTTATTGTTTAGTTTTTATATACAATAAAAATCAATTTTACAAAATGCATCAAATTGAAGGAGGCTTTTTAGATAAAGATATTATACAAACATATAAGAATTATAAAACCCAAATGATAGATTTACCAAAAGATATTAAAGATTCAATTATATGTTTAGAAGCAGGTTCTTTAGATTTTGTACCAGAATTAAAAGAAGCTCTTTATAGTTTACAAGCTAAAGATGGAGATAAATATGAATTTGGGTCTATTAAGCTTATATCTTTTAACAATGTTGAAATAAATAAACATTTCTGTGTAGTATACAAATTTAAAGGAAAACCTAAGTTTATATCTATAAGTTCTACTTATATTTCAATGGACGGAGAATACAGGCACAATATGGTAAAATACAAAAATCTAATGCAGAATTTAAAAAAAAATGAATATGACTTGAATGATGCTATCGTGGAACTTTTCACAAATAATGATATAAAGATTAAATCTTATAAACTTGATATTGATAAAAAAGCTATATTTACAATATATTATATGTTAAATTATCTTAAATTTTATTTAAATCAATATAATCTACATTCTTGTATAGATTTGTCGAAGATTTATAAACACAAAGAAGATAAGGAACTAACTAACAGATATAAGAATTTATTTGATCGTATATTAAAAAGAGATTCTAAATCTGGGAATAGAAATAATCTGGTTTTTGGATGCAAAATGATACCTTTAGCTATAAATGATTTTAATAATAGTGGGTCAATATCTGCTTATACTTGGTCTGAAGCATATATAAATCGCCTTATTAATAATATTATAGTAAATGGAAAAACTCGTCATTTACCCTTTAATTTTCATAGAGCTCTTTTAGATACAACTCATTTCCTAAATATATATGATAATAAAGAAAATATTAAAAAGATGAATAATAGTTTTATAGGTAATAAGATAGCCACCGAATTATTTAAAACAAAAAAGCTTTTAACTCAAGGTAACGACCATTATTATATTAATTCTTATTTTGAAGAACTTGGACATAGTATAGAGAAAAGCGAACAATTAAATGAATCTCTTTTACAATATAGTAAATATTCAATGCTATTCTTTAATCAACATAGAGGCACAACTCTTCATTCTATTTTATATTCATCTCACGAAAATAGTCTTGTATCTAATTATAAAATAAGTCATTTTCATAACATATTCACTTTAGGATATACTTTATATTGTTTGAATCAATCAGGCGTTATACACAATGATCTTCACTTAAATAATGTAACTTATTTAAATGAGGCAATGCATAAAGATCATATTGCTTATAGTATTTATACTTTACCTAAATTAAAAGGAACTATATTAAAGAAGACATCTGATATAGATGAATCAAAAGTATTTCATGGTAAAAGCCATATTATAGAATATGATATACCAGAACAAGAAATCTATTATGTAAAAAATCTATCTTATATGTTAACTATTATTGATTTTGGTAGATCTCTTATAAAAGATTATCCTTTTGAAAACGATAAAGAAAAATATATTTATGAGCAAACTAGAAAAAAAAGGATTATCGATGTTTATAAAACGTTTTATCCTGAATTTTATGAAAAGAATAAATCTCACATTTATTTAGAAATAGATGATTTTAGTACCTTCTTTAATAAATATTCATCAGTAGATCTATTAAGACATATAACTATGTTAATAGAATCAAAAGTTTTATTCCAAATACCTAATGATAAATCTTTTTCTAAATTACTTAAGATGAAGCACTTTTTAGAAGACTATCTTTTGACTACCAAAGTTAGAAAAGAGAATGCTAATTTAGTTTTTCTTCGAACATTCTTTAAAAAATGGACAAATAAACCAGATTTTCAAGATAATTCTCTTATTAATCATATATTTTGTTCGCAATCTCCTATGTATTATAATTTAGATAATTATGATAATTTTCCTCTTTATGCTAAGATCTTTAATATGGATAAAATAAATGAAGTATGTGGATCTCAAAAGCGTATTTTAGAAGAAAGAGAAATATATGCAGAATACAAAAACAAAAAAGAAATAGATATCAGTGTATTATAAATATTAAAATTTGATTTTTTATTTATAATAAAAAGCATTATGCCTATAGTTTACGTTACTGGGTCTAACAGAAGATTATCGCCTAGAATAGGTAAATTTGATTTAATAAGTGCAATCGGTCATAGAATGGTTCAAATAGAGAATTCATCTCCTATATATGTGCCATTTAATTACGATATTGAAAAAATAGCTATTAATGAGATAAATACAAAAAATAGCCCATTATCTCTTTTAAGATTAAGATCTATAAAAGATGATATTTATACATATGAGATATGGGACTTAAACGAAATTATTTATGATCGTAAGGATTTATTAGAATAGAGTTTTGCTTTTCTAATAAATTTAATAGTGTCTTAATAAGATCTTGTTGATCTTTTATTTTTTGATGTAAATAATTATATTCATATTTAGATATCAGTATTTCATTTAAAGAAGATGTTTCTTTAATATCTGATTTTGATGTTTCTTTAATATCTGATTTTGATGTTTCATTTATAGAGTTTTTCGAATGTTTATCTTTAGACATAAATTGATCTGTCTCTTCAGTAAAGCTTGATAAAATTGGACAAAGACCAAGATCTGTACACCTTTTTAAATATTCTTTTATTGGATCACATACAAAATCATAAGGTATTTGAGTTGGTTGACGAAACAATACAGATTCTGCAGGCTCAGCAATTTTTATGTATTGGTTGACTCTCTTTTTTTCTTCTTCAGCTCGATCCTCTACTCTTTTAATAAAGGCTTGTTTTATGTCAATATTAGGTCCTTTATTTACTTTTATGCTAATGTTTTCCATGTTTTGTTATAATTGTACTTGATTCAAATAATAAATTGATATAAAAAATTAATCACTATTATTTAATCTTGATATATTACATTATCACAATCTTCATCATAACATATATAAAATACTTTATTATTTGATTTAATAATAATCATTATATCCTTTTTGCATTTAGAGCATTCTTTATTTATAAGTGTATTTGTTCTATCTAATTTAATCGTTTTAATATAATTTTCAGATAATATATTTATATCAGAATATAAACTTATGATATTGCTTTTAGGGACTCTAGTATGATTAGGATTTGTATAAACTATATGACCATTTGAGTCTATTTCAGCTTTTAAAAATCTTCCTAAAGAATCAAATCTTTCCATTTATTTTTTACTATAAGAAAATCAAATTTATGTTTTTGTAAATTTGAAAATTCTTAATTAAAAATAAAGCTTATGAATATAGGTAATAAAGATTATAAATACAATGTTTTATCTCAATTTTTGGAAGAACAAGGGAAGCAATCTGATTCTAATTATAAATCTATAATTGACCATAGAGTACATAAAGGATCATATTATTTAAAAGATAAAGAAACTATTCATAAGTTCTTTACTCATTATAATAATGCTTTAGGTTGTAATCTCAGAATACAAGAAAATCAAAGAACTCAAAGGTATTCAGGAATATATATAGATATAGATATGTTGTCTAAAAAAGAAATCAAAGTAGATAATAAGAAACTTTTGAATGCCTGTTTTAAAGAATTTGAAAATATGGTTAAATTTGAAAGACTTAGAACTTCAGCTTTTATATTAAAAAGACATACTACAAGTATTGTTGATGGGAATAAATTAAAAGATGGATATCATATTATATTTCCTGGTTTAATGGTTTCTCAAGGATTTAAAAAAGAATATTTACGTAATCTTACAAAAAACAAATCTATCATAGATATATTTAGTAAATGTACTAATTCTATCGATAGTGTTATTGATCAAAATTTAGATCACAATCAGACAGTTTTATATGGGTCTTCAAAATCAGAAGATCCACCTTATAAATTAGATCAAATATATAAGATAAAAAGATATAAGCAAGATGATTATACAGATATTTCAGAAGATACTAGAGAGTATAATAACTTACCATTAGAAATGAGTATACTTTATGAAGGAGAAATTAAACAAACAATCTTTGAAACTAATCTTGATTCAGTAGTTGTTTCCAAAAGTAAGAATACTAATAATGAAGCTAAACTTTTAAGATTAAAAGATGAAGATTATCAGGTTCCTTATATTTTAAGCATAATAGATTCTTTGCCTTTTCATATTTATGAAAACACTGGGTCATGGAAAACATTTATTAAGGCTATAGCTAATATTAGTCTTTATTATAAACCTATAGCTATTTATGGGTCACAAAAATGTCCAGAAGAATTTGATAAACCAAAGACCTTAGATCTTATAGATAAAATGTTTACAGAAGAAGAATCACAAGGTAATGCTGGATGGGGTATGGGTAAATTAATCAATTGGGTAAAAGAATATTGCCCTATGAAATTAAAAACATTACAAGAAAAGAATGTAGTTAAAACTTTGATTTCAGATGCTTATGCAACTAAAGGCGAATTATCAGACGATAGGATAACAAAAATAGCAATAACTCTTTTTAATGGAAAACATAAAACAACCTATAATCAAAGTTTAAAAGATAATCCTTTACAATGGTATAGTCAATGTAATGATGGACCACATGCTTTTAAATGGAAATCTACTTTACCTAACAAAATACCTAGTGAATTTATGCGAGAGATAGGAGATACTTTTAATAAATTGACATTAAAAGCAGTAGCAGAAATGAAGAATAATTTAGATTTTGCCACTGGTGATACAAAAGGTTTAGAAACTATAATATCGAGATTAGAAAAGAAAAGTACTCTCCTTGAAGGTGTAGCACCTAAAAAAAGAATAATAGAAAACTTGAGTCATTTCTTAATGGATGAAAACTTTTATCATATTTTAGATAAACATCCTTATGCAATTGGAGTTAATGGAGGTATACTTTTATTACCAGACAAAAAAGGAGTAGAGCCAATGATGATTAGACATGAAAATGACTACAATGTTTCAATCAATTTAGAAAGAACTTGGAAACCTTATGATCCAGAAGATCCAGATATAAAGGAAGTATTTAATATAATAAAGGATGGATTTTATTTACCAGAAGAATTAGATCATGATAATATTGGATATGATAAAGAAACTATGGATTTTTATTTATTTAATATAGCAAGAGGTTTAGTAAAAACACAAAAGTCTCCTTTAATGACAATTATGTGGGGAGGTGGAGGTAATATTAAATCTACTTTAGCGGCTTTAGAGCAAAATACTTTTGGTGGACCTAAATGGTGTTGTCCAATTGAAGCTGAATATTTATCTCAACCTATGCCTGCACCGAATGAGCCTCATCCAAAATTAATGAATATGGTAAATAAACATTATGTAAACTTTAATGAAAGCAATAAAGACAGAATTTTAAATGAAGGTAAACTAAAGTTTCTTTTATCTCCTGGAGAAAGTATTCAAGCTAGAGGTTTATATGCAAATGATTCTTACTTTATGCTTTATGCTATATTTATTTTAAGATCTAATTTCCTTTTAACTATATTGAGTACAAATCATGCGATATGGAGAAGACTTTTATTCATATTTTGTCAAGCTACTTTTGTAGACGAAGACAAAGTATGTGAACCATGGCATAGAATAAATAATGAATATTATATAGAAGAATGGGTAAAAGAAAAACGTATATGTGACGCTTATTTTAGAATTATAGTATATTATTATTGCGTTCTTTTAAATAAATATGATGGTAAAATTAAAAATGTTCCTCATGATAGAATAAAGCAATGGACAGAAGATGTCAGAAATGATCAAGATCAAATGCGTAAATTTATTAAAGAAGTTGTTATAAAAGAAAAAGATATAACACGCTCAATAAGTTTAGATGATACTGTTGAGAAGTTTATTGAATGGTATAAAAGAACTGATAATAGTGATCCTTTAGCAGTTTATCCAAAAGTAGTTATTCAAAAGTTAATGGATTCAGAACTCAAGTTTAATAAAGAGACAAAAGAAGCCATTGGTTGGTCTTTTAAATATTGAGTAATAATTCTTAATACAATCTTTTATTTTTTATTCTTTTTGTTAATATAAAAAAATGACAAGTGCATTCGAATATGATTATATTGATAAATTAACAACCTCTTATCATGGAGCAAAAAGAACGACTTTACCTACTGTTTATCAAAATGGTATTGTATTCTTAAGCGATGGAACAGGAGGTTTAATATTAGATCACCTTTATTTAAATACTTTATCTGGATTATTTGATTTAACAGCAGCAGGTAGTTCTACTATTACAGGTGGACTAAATATAGGAGATGAAGAAGAAATATATGCTGGAATAAGTGGGTCTCTTTTATTATTTAAAACATTAGTTGCAGGAAATAACATTTCTTTATTTTCTTACCCAGATAGAATAAGTATTTCAGCTTTTATTGATCCTGGATTTGAAGTTATGTCAACTTTAACTCCTGCTAATCTTAATCCTTTATTAGAAACTAGTGAATTACAAATTGATAGTATAGGGACTACAGTAGTTACTTTACCAAATCAAACAGTACCTGGCTTTAAAAAAATAATATATGTAGGCCGAAAAACTGCAGATGGAGCGATACAAGTTCTTATTGATTTAATAGGAGGTACTTCTTTAACATTTGATAAAGAAACACAAGGTGTATTTTTAGTATCTTCAGATTCAGGAAAATGGGCTGTTGTATCAGGAGGAACACATCTTATATAAAAAATAAAACAAAAAAGTAGGGGAGTTTAATAAACATAGTGCTTTTATTAATCTACTTTTTCCGTTAAAAATACTTTAACGAAGACCCTGGGAAATACTCTACTTACTTCTTATACGATTGATTTTTTTTATGATTTGGATCATACTCTGGACAAGCTCCATGAGGATGAGCGAATTTCTTTTTACAGATTCCGCAAAATGGCATAAATTGATCATTCGTATCTTTAGCTTTAGTAAAATACTGGGGTTTGCTTTCTTCAGCATCACATTTGTTGTTTGAAAACTTACCTTTTGGGTAAATCTTCTGAACCTTTTTAGGATTTGACTCCTTCAAAGTTTCACAACATCCTGTAATCATCGGAGGTTTGCCTTCATTCAGAGATTTAAGAATAACTGTCTTAGCATCTTGATCTTCTTGCGTTTGTGTCAACATTCGAATTGTAACAATTCGATTATCAACTAACATATTAAGATTAAGATGTTTCTTACATTTATCCTTAGGTTTCTCTTTATAAAGATGGGATTTGTCATTAAGATACTTTTTAGGTTTCTCACTGACAGAAGTTGGGGTAACAGGTGTATTTCCATTAATAAAACTATCCAAAGATCCGAAATCGGTTTCTTCAAAATCGGCCCAATTAATGTTTTTATTTTCGAAGCTCATTATTAGTAAGACTGAAAACAATACAACTGTTCTGATATAAATAAAAAATCAATTGTTGTTATTTTTGTTATTCTATAGATTCTTCTTCACATTCTTCATAAAAACAATAATGTAATTCTACGTCTTCTTTTTTACCACCACTTACTAAAAATACTTGATTATAAGTTGGTGTTATTTCTAAATCTATCAGATCTATAACTTTAGTACTATCCATACATAATCTATGATATAAAATGAGTTTATCCATCTTTTGACTTATTATAAAAAAATAAGATATAAATATAATATACTATTTAAGATGAACATTTATAGCATATATCATCATTGCAAACAAATTCATTACTTGATTTTAAAAGAGGAGATAACTCTTTAATATTACTCTTTTTATCTATATTTCTATATATATAGTAAGACCCTGTTTTTAACCCTTTTTTCCAACATTTAAAATAATAAACATTAAGGTCTTTTGGTCTCATTTGATCTTTATTAACAAACCAATTAAAAGAACTAGCTTGATCAACAAAAGGTTGTCTTATTACACGATGAGCAATTTGTTCATCTAAACTAATTTGATAAGCGGTTTTAAACAAATCTAAAAGACCATCTGGTATATTATAATTTCTATCATTAGGTAAACATCCATTTGATTTAATATATTCCACTATTTCTGGTGTCCATAGATTTAATTTCTTTAATCTTTGACAAGCTCTAGATTGAACATAAGTATATTCTTTTCCACTAATACGTTCTTTTATAATTAATGATTTAAATGGTTCTAAACAAGGTGAACTATTCAAAATTTTAGAAGTACCAGCAGTTGGTGGATCTGAAATTAAATGAGCATTTGCTACTCCACTTTTGATTATTCTTTCTCTTAAAGAATCCCAATCAAGAGTAAGTTTATCTTTAGTTAAAAATGCTTCAGTAAATGCTTTTTCACCATTAAGATGAGCACATTTATCTTTTTCTTCTTGTGTATAATAATGCTCAAAATGAAGTATTCCTTTTGCTAATTCAGATTTATCAAAAGATGAATGTTTATTGTAAGCACCTTCTTCAACTAATGAACATGATTTATCTAAACAATTATAATACATATGTTCGCTTATTTTAAATAAAAGATCTTTTGCTTCTACACTATCATATGGTATATCTAAATCAACTAATAAATCATGATAACCTTGTAATCCAATTCCTAAAGATCTATGTATTTTATTATATCTTTTAGAATCTTTACTAGAATAATAAGTTTGATCAATTACTTTATTAATATTTAAAACAGCCATTCCGCAAACTTCTTTAAACTCATCAAAATCAAAATCTCCATCCTTTATAAATTTAGACAAACATATAGTAGCTAAATTACAAACGGCTATTTCTTTCTTTTTTGCACTTTGTGGTTCCATTATTTCAGTACAAAGATTAGAAGACAATATAGTTCCATAATCCTTAAGATTTGAACAAATATTAGCATGATCTTTAAAACAAACATATAAAGAAGTTCTTTTATCACATTGTTCATTTAATATTTTTAACCATAATTTATCTGCCCTTATAGTACGAATAGCAGGACTTTCTTGATATCTTTTAACAAACTCATCGCCATAATAATCAGAAAGATCTTCTCTTATAAATTTCCATTCTAGCTTGTTTTTAACACAATGCATAAAGTAATCATCTATCCATAATCCATAGAAAAGACTTTTAGCTCGCACAATAGAAGATTCATTACCTGCTAATAAAAATGCTTCAAAATCACCATGCCAAGGACTTAAATAAACAACAATAGAAGCTTTTCTTTTATTTGATTGATCAAAAAGAAAGAATCCAGTTTCAATATGTTCAAGAATTCTAATAATACCTCTAGTTAAACCTTGATTATTATTAAAAGGACTATTTTCAGGTCTAACTCTATTTAAATTAATACCAATACCTCCAGATTTAGCGGCTGTATTTATAGCTTCATTAATCATTTTATCAATACCATGAACTGAATCTTTTGTATCTAAAATAAAGCAAGATCCAAATTGACCTTTTTTTTGTCCTGCATTAAATTCCAAGGGAGAAGAGTGTATATATTTACCATCTAATAAAGCATTAAAAGTCTTTTGATCGCATTGTAATTCAGCAGCTACTCTTGCATACATAAATTCAGGTTTTTCATATCTTATACCATTTTCTCTTAAAAGATATTTATCTATTAATTCAGATAAACCAATATAACTAGTTTCAAAAGGTCTATTTGGCTTATATAAAGGTAATCTTTCTTTAATTTCAGGTTTAACACAAGCCTTCTTTATATAATCTTCAAAATCAGGATAATCTCTATCTATTGAACTTCTTGCAATTCTGTAAGATAAAACTTCATAATCTGTATTAAAAGCACTTAAATGAAGTGCTACTGAAGAAGTCAACATATCTATTTCAGATGTTTTAATACCAGATGTTAAACCAGAAATAACCTTTTGAGTTAAAAGACCAATATCTATATCTAAATCATACGAATACTTTTGTATTTTTTCATATGTTTTAAGTGGATTAAATTCTTCGCGTCTACCATCATGTTTAATAACATATAGCTTATTCATTCTTATATTTATTTAAAAACAATAATCAATTTTTATATAATTACTGATTATTCAAAATGATACAAAAAAGTAACATTTTGTGATTTAAAAATTAGCATTCATCAAAATCTAATTCTTGATCATCTGCATCGAAATTAGGTTGATTATATTCAGTACTATAAGATGTAAAGAATAAAGTACTTCGAAGTTTAATTTCTCTAGTTCTCATATATTCTAAATGATGTACAGAATTAAAGAGTTTATTATATCCTAATCTTTCTAAAACAAGATCAAATCTATGTTCAGTAAAAAGCATCAAACCATTAAAAGATAAACCAGGACAATTCAATTCTTTTAAATATTTGCAATAATCCTGTATCACTAAATAAAATGATCTAATCATTTCATGGAAATAAGATTCTTCTATTTTACAACTTAATATATTATACACTACAATAGCTAAAGTCAAATGCCAATCTTCATCTATTTCTATATATTCATTTCCTTTTGTGAATCCATCTAAAAGACCTTGATCTTTAAACCAAAAGATTTGAGCGAAGAAAGTAGGAATAAATACACCTTCAATTAAACAAGATGCGAGTATTTCTTTTGCCATGAGATCATCTTTAGTTTGAATCAATTTTTCCTTTTTAACTAATCCTAAAAGAGCTGCTTTCTTTTTAGGACTTAAATTAATATATTTATTTCCTGGTATATATTTTTTTACCCAATCAATAAATATTTGAGGTGATTGATCTTGTCTTATCTCTTTAAGTTCTTCTCCTTCAAAATACACATTAGCATATTCGTTATAAGTAATTTGATGAATAATCTCTTGGTTATTTTGTAATCCAAAAGCACATTGAATTTCAGGATGATCAAAATGATTTATAAACTCTTTACTAAGATATTTTGATATAATAGAATCTAAACCATTAAATATAGTTACTATCTTTTTTAAAACTTGCTTTTCATCAAACTTTAAAAGAACGATTTTTGGTTTATCTTCTCGAATAGCATTTTTTAGTTTGACTTCAGTCCAGTCATTTTCTCTCATAGATAGATATATTTCATATATTACAGGATAACTTTTAACGAGTTTAATACCTAGATCTTCCATAACTTTATTTGAATTATAAAAAATCAAATTTAACTAATTTGTTTCATTACTTTAAATTAGGCATAGGAAGATCTATTACTTCATTAATATCGTAAGGTTCATCAATAATAGGTTGATTAGAAGGTTTTAAATAACCGATTGATGTTTTAAGTGTCTCTTCATTTTTTGTTAATGCCTCTCTTTCTTCTTTTAAAGATTTAAAATCAACACTATTAAAAAGAATATGATAACAAAAGACAACTCTATTTTTGGAAGTTAAATAATTAATTACATATAACTTATCTTCTACCGTCATTTTTGTATCAAGTTTAGGTAAAAGATTGATTATTTCTTTATAAGGATAATCGCTTATATATTCTGTTATCTTTTTTATAATAGGTTCTTCAATAATTTTGTGATTGCCTTCGCCTGATAAATCAATAGAATCAAACATAACATGATAAACTTGAGTCCCTATTTCTTTTGTTAATATAAAAGAAAGTATTTCTAACTTATCTTTATCTTTCATATGTATATCTAATTTTGGCATCAAATCTTTTATTTCTTTATAAGGAAATCCTTCTAAATAATCACGTATACTTAAAATTAAATCTTCAGTTATAAGATCATTCCTTTGTACTGAAGCAGTTTTCATTGTTTATTTATAAATAGCTTAATATAAATTTATAATACATAAAAGTATAAATTTTATTAAAGATTAAAATGCAAAATCTAATATTAGCAGTCTGTTTAATTTTACTAATTGCTTATATCTTTTATATCTTTTATTACAAAAATGAAGAAAAAGATAAAGTGATAGTTATGCCTTCTCCTATTCAAAAAAATAATGGTTTGTCTCCACAAGAAGCTTATGTTCAATCTTTATTATATGGAATTTAAAGAAAGATAACTTTTGGATTTATTTTGCTGTAATCTAATTTTGGATTCTTATTGTTTTTAAATATTAGAGTTTTAAGATTAACACATTTATTAATGTCTCTTAATATATGAAAATCATCCTTTATAATTAATGTTTGCAAATTGATCAATCCATCTATATTTTTTATAAAATTGTTACCACAGATCTCTAAAGTTTCAAGATTTTCTAATTTGTTAACATCATCAAAACAAACAACATTTTTTAATATTAAGTGTTTTAAAGTTTGACAGCTAAAATCTATATCTTTTAAATATTTCCTAAAATTACAATTGTTTAATTTTAGATATTCTAAAGATTGATATGGCTCCATATCAAATATATTACTACAAGCCTTAAATGATAGCCTTTTAATATTATTAGCTGATCCCAAATCATAATTGTCTTTCAAATAAGGGAAATTAACAAAATATATTTCTTCAAGATTTTTAAAATGAATTACTGTATTAGATATTAAGTAGAATGTATAACGATATTTAAACTTTTTAACACGCTCATTATTTTTTAATAATTCGTTAAAATTTCCTCTTTCAAGAAGATAATCAAATGCGGTAGAAACTTTAATATATATATCTCCCCGTAATGTAAATATATTGTATAAATATTCATTTGAACCAGTTAATAAATTCAAAGTTATATATTTAAACCAAATAGTATCAATCTTGTCATAAATATCTTTATTGATCATTTTTAAAACAACTATGCAATCGTATTTTTTAGCATTTTTATAGTAATCTATCAATGCATCTATTATAGATAAAATGCAACTCGTCATGGTCTTTTATCTTTAATTTTTCATTTATTGTATTTTTGAATAAATATAATAAATATGGCTGTTACTCTTTTAAGAGAAGGCGTTGTTAAAGATTATTATACACATAAAATACTTAATCCAAATACAGTTGCTTATGTTTATATTATCGATCAATTAGAAAAAGGAGTTAAACATAAAATATGGTTACTTGAAGCAAAAACAGGTTCAGGTAAAAGTGCTCTTTTGCCACCTAAAATAGCTGAAAGATTTCCAACAAAAAATATAGTATCAACTCAACCTAGAGTATTTAATGCTATTTCTATTCCTGAAGGTTTACCTCAGTATTATCCTTTTCTAAAAATGGGAGATAACTTGGGTTATTCTACAGGCGAACAAAAAGTAGGGATAAAACAAGGATTAGTTTATATGACAGAACCTACTCTTTTATCGCAATTAAAGATAATGAAAGAAGAAGATTTTATAAGAAAATGGAAGTTTATTGTTATTGATGAAGTACATGTTAGATCAGTAGGCTTAGATATACTCTTTTATAAAATCAAACAAATGGCCGAAAGATATAAAGATAATATCCTTTTTCCTCAATTTATACTAACTTCAGCAACATTTAATGTTCCTCGTTTTGCTGAATATTATAATGTTCCAAAAGAATGTGTTTTATTTGTTGATGGTATATCTTTCCCTAAAACAATCACTTTTGAAGAAACACCAGTAGATAACTTTGATGTTATGATTGAATATATTATTAAAATACATAAATCAGATGAAGATGAAAAAATACATAAAGGTGATATTGTTATTTTTATACCTGGTGATTCTTATGTTAAAGAACTTATTAAAAGATTAGAAAGTTGGAAAGATAGAGTCAAACCTTTTGATATACTTAATATTAATTCAAATACTAGAGATGAAGCTCGAAAGATATTAGCTGTTAAATCAACTACAAGACGTATTATTTTCGGAACAAATGCAATTGAAACTGGAGTAACTATAGATGAATGTAAATATGTTTTTGATACAGGTATAGAAAAATTTCCTGCTTATCATCCACCTACTGGTATTAACTTCCTTTTAGATTCACCTATTTCACAAGGAGCAAAAGATCAAAGATTTGGTAGAGCCGGTCGTAAATTTGATGGTTTTGCTCATGGATTTTATACAGAAGATACTATGAAAAATATGATAAAAGATTCATATCCTGATATTCAAACAAAAGACTTTACTAACGAATTATTGTATTTATTAATTGAAAGGTTTTCAATGCAAGATTTAGTTAACATTAGTGGAATAATGGAAGAATACGATACTATACATAAAAAACAATTAGAGCTTTTGCAAAAAGGCAAAATCAAAAATGAGATCGATTGTTTTGAATTAATAGCTCCACCGGGTGGAGAATCAATAGCTAGATCTTTATCTAATCTTCATAGATTAGGATATATTGATATAAATAATATACCAACAAAGTTAGGTTTAATAATGTTTAAATTACCTATCTTATCTTTTGAAGGGAAAAGAATGGTTTTATCTGGAATGGTTTTTGATGTTTCTTTAAAAGAACTTACAATAATGGCTATTATGATGGTATTAAAATCTAATGATTTAAAAATAAAAGGAGTTCAATCAGTCTATGATCTTTATGATGATTTTGGAATGGATTGTAAATTCTCTTATTTCTTATTTGATGAATGCATAGAAAACCTCATACTCTATTATAATTTTAAGAAAAGAATAAAAAAGAGCCCAAGCAAAGCAAAAGAATGGTGTCAAAAAAATGGTTTTAATTACAACACTTTAATTCGATGTATGAATAATATGTGTCAAGTTACTAGAACTATGAATGTGATAGGACTTAACTATAAATCAAAATCAAAGTTTAAATTAAGATCTTATATTAAGCAATATGAAATTACTGACAATAATACACTTTTTATCGACTTTATATCTAAAATAAAATTATGTATTTATCAAGGATACAAAATGAATCTTATCACTAAAAATGAAAGAGGATATTGGTCAGATATAAATGGCAGAAGTATAAACATTAACTTTAAAAGCAAGCTTTACAAAAAGATAAAAAATAAACCAGTTAATCATATGATTTATGCTTCTTCTATTTATATGGATTCAAATGGTATGATAGCTAATACTTGTTCTACATTATCAGTAATGACAGGATTTGTAGGAATTGATGAATACTTTTATTAATATTTTTATAATAACTATAAATGAACTTAAAACACGGCAGATTTATAATTCAAGTAGTAGTAACAGTATCACTTTTAATTATTGGATCACTTATGATATTTTTAACTACAGATCAAAGTTTAAAAACAACAGGAGTAGGATTTATTGGAAGTGTATTGACTTTATGGTTTAGTGTGAAAACATCAAATGGGTCAAAAAAGAAAGTAAATAAAGAACCTTTAAAAGAGATAATTATTGATAATAAAGACAAAAAAATAGATAAAGGAAAAGAAAGAGAAATATCTTTGTAATCTTAGAATACACATATATTTTTTATAATAACTATTATATTATTTCTATGTTGCCAATCATTTAGAGATTTTATTATTGCTTGTTTTTCTTTATCTAAATTATCAGAAAGATCATAACATACAATGTTTCCTTGTTTTAATAAAACGCTCTTTTCGTATACTTTGTAGTATAATAAATATCTAACCATCTTTTTAGAAAATAAAGAAAATAAAACAAAATAACAAAAGAACAAAAGACCTTCTTACTAATAATTGATTTATTTTCAATAAAACACAATATGCCTCGTTGTACTGGTAACAAAAGTCCTAATGATTGTGATGGTATTAGTCGTAAATGCGGAGTTTCTGCATCTTATGGTTATTTAGATATGCCTCCAACTAAATGCAAAAGATGTAGAAAAGAAGGTATGGTTAATCAAACTATCAAAAATTGGAGAAGGACAGGTAAACAAAAGGGAGGTATAAAACACTCTGAACATAAGATTCGAAAGAATAAATTCTCTAAAAGGAAGATATATTGTGAAGTTGATCGTTGCCCAATTCAAGCATCTTTTGGATATCCTGGTCATTATAGAAGAAGATGTGTTTCTCATATTAAAGAAGGTATGATTACTTTATCTAATTCAATCTGTGAAATATGCGGATATACATGTATTTATGGCAGAAAAAGATGTCAAACATGTAAAGATAAAAGAATTTTAGTTATTATAGATGATGAAACTAGCGATGACAGTATAACCACAATTGATGATTTTAACGATTCTTCTCATGAAGATCCTTTTATGTTTGAAGATGAAATATCTCAAACCTTTTAATTAAATATTAAAACAAGTGAAGTTGTTCCACCTTAAATTAAGGCAAACTACTTGTTTTTTTATAAATATAAAACCTTACAATAAATCAGTTTTATTTAAGCTTTAATTTTGTTTTTTATCTTTATATATAAAATATGGATCAACTCTTTATTTTAAATCTAGTTCATCAAAAATATACTATCATTAAAAGCTTTCTTTTAAAGGATTCTTTTAATAGAGCAATAAACAATTGCAATTTTATTTCCAAAGTAAGTGATAAAGTATTTATATCAGATTATGAAAGTGCTATTAATTCAAATATGGAAAATATACTTTCACTTATAGACTGTGATTTAAAGTCACAAAAAGAAATACTATCAGATGGTAATTTTAGTTCAAAAATAGAGAATATACCTTCAGATATAACTGATCAATTAGCTTTGATTATACCAAAATTAAACAACTGCTACAATTATATTAATCAGAATAATCAAACATTAATACATTGCCAAAAAGGAATGTCGAGATCTTCTTTTGTCTTTTTATATTATCAACTAAAAGACTACTATACTAATAATACTCATAAAAAGCCTATTCTTTGTGAATTAATTGTTCTTTTAAAAGCTAAAAGAAACTGCATTATGATAGCAGACATTTTTATTATGATGTTGTGTTATATAGAATTTATATATTTATTTGATCCTCGTCAAAATAATATTTGATTCTTAACTTTTAAGATTTATTAATTAATAAACTATAATAATATGGATAATCAATCTTGGGCTGATATATGCGATAATGAATTACCATTAGATATAAAACCAGCTAAAACATTAGACCAATTAAATAATAAACCAAAAACATATTTAAGTATAGGAAGAGATCCTTATGGTGAATGTTGTGGTTCTGGTTATGTGACATATGTATTCCAAAAAATTAAAATATCTGAACATATTAAATGTTTAGGATCATCAGTAGCTAAAGGTAAATTATGTCCTGTATGTATGATTATTAATTCTCCTCATCATGAAAGATTAAAAAGATTAGATATAAGATTAGTAGATTCTGATAAAAATCTTTTATGTGTTAAAATTAAAGGTGAGAGAATTTCTAGTTTATATAATATATCATATGAATGTAATTCATTTTTACATAATCATCCTTATGTAAAATTAGATATATTTTTAGATAACTCTAATAGAGTTTATAATAAAAGAAATGAAGAAAAAGATAATCAAGGATTTATAAGAAAAAGAGAATATAGAACTAAAATTGTTGATCCTAATAATGATTTTATTGATAATCCTTTTAAATCAAAGATATTTGATAATGAAATAGAGTTATCTGATAATGAAAAGAAAATATCTGATCATGAAATATCTGATAATGAAACAGATTTCATACAAAATAATATTGATCATTTAGATAAATTCATTGATGATTGCTTAAATACACAAGAAGATAAAGAATTATTTTAATAATCTTTAATCTTTTGTTTTATCTTTTTTGTTAATAAGATAAATCTATGCATTTGATTATTGTTTTAGTCTTAATACTTGTCGTTGTTATTTTATATGATTATAAAACAGAAACCCTTTTAAATATAAAAGAAGTTAAAAAACTAGATTTAGAAGCAGATTATTTTGCTGATTTAAGAGCTAATCAAAGAAGGGTAAATGAGTTCGATAAGTTTGATACTCAAAGACAGAGGGAAAAAAGAAATAAATCCCTTCAAGTACGCAAAGATAAATTAGGTCAAACATCAGTTTCATGGAGAGATGGAATTAAAAAGATAAACACAAGTGAGTACAATTATGTAAATGAATTTGATTATACTGAATAGATTATATTAAATGAAATATACTTTAATTAAAGGGTTCAATTATAGATGCTAATAAATTCTCTTTTAAAAGAGGATTGATATGACCATAATCTTCATTTATAAAATCTTTCATCTTTTTTGTCAATATCTCATTAAACTCACTTTCATTTTTAGGATTACTTATAACTTCTCTATGAGATCTAGCAGCTTCTCCAAAATCTACATCATCAATATATTTATTAATTGTATCTTCGTATATAAAAGATGCTTTTTCTAAAGCTTCTTTTTTAATCATATCATTAGTTTTTAAAACACCGAATTTATTATCTAATGTTGCTAAAGAACTAAAAAGTCTTGTAATCCTCCCATTTACACAATGAATATAGTCATCATTAGGATTAGGGAAACAATCTTTTATTTGTTCTAAAAAAGCTTCTTTCATTGTTTCTTTTATTTGACCATCAAACATATGAATCCTTTTCCATATATTATAGTATATTTCTATTTCATATCCAGATTCTCTATAAAGATAAAAGTTATGTAATACTGTTTTTAGAAATACATTAACTTTATGATCGCCTAAAGAACTTAAATAATCAATTAAATCTGGAGCATATTGATCTTTTACTTCTATTGCAAGTTTTGCATATTGTTCATCAAAATCTCTATTTACATTATTATCATGAGCATTGTTATTATTATTTTCTTGAAATTCAACCACAAATATGCCATTTTTTGGCTCATTAAAAACTTCTATATTAAATTCATGTAATAGTTTCTCTGCTTCTATGATATTGTTTTCAGTAATATTTGGATCATCTAAAATACGTAATATCTGATTAGGTACTTTTTGTTGAAGTTCTTTATTTTGTATCTTCTTCTTTATTTTCTTAAAATATAAAGGATATTTAGAGTTACAGTTTTTATTCTCATTTAGATCTTTTTCAAAATCATTAAAGTTCTGCGATCTATTTTTATACCAATAATAGATAAAAACTATTGTCAATATGATAAATAAAATATGATACCATTCCATTCTTTTAATATATATAAATAAAAAACAAAGATAAAAGAATTGACAACAGGTGATTTTTTAATCATATTACTGTCTAAGTCGTATAATTATAGAATTAACATGCATTCCCCTGCTGATAATTATGATAATCAAGTACCACCTAGACACCCTCATACTCCTCTCATCTATATTCTAACTGAAAATTTAGGATATAATGGACCAATGCCTGTTGGAGATTTATTGGAAATTAAAGAGATAGAGATTTCATTTGGGCACGGCGTAAAAGTCTTACCTATATATAATCTCCCTCATTTAACGAAAATAGATCTAAGTGAAGAGCCTTGTATTGAAAATTTGATACTTTGTGATTTACCTCAACTGACATTGCTTGATGTAGAAGAGAAGCAAAATTTGCGGAACATATATATTTATGGTTGTCCTAACCTAAATATACATCCAGTCGCTAATCTTGCTAATTTTAATATTGAGTTTCTCCCATCTACAGAGGAAGGAATTAAAGAATTAAACCGAATATACCAAAATCGTTTTAATCTTTAATCTTTCCAATGTGGCATCGTTTTGATTTAAACGATGTAAAAATAAATAAATTTCGAGTGGTTCGAGCGAACTAATATATGAAATAATTATTCCGTGATCTGCCTTGCTTAATTGCAACACAGTAAAAAAATCACCTTATAATTATTTCATATATTTCTTATCTATTTGTTTTTTTATCTATATATTTTATATAATAACAGGTGAATTTTTTTATATAATAGTCCTGGAATCAGATGGAATCATTAGTTGCTGAACTTATTGTCCGTAATTCAACAGAAATGAATATTTTATCAGTAAGAAGGAATCTTTGTTTAATGACAAAGAATCTTTCTGAACTTTTAAAATGCAATTCTTGTTGGCCTATTGATGATAAATACGCTGCTAGTACTCCTTTTAATTTACAGGGCTACCAACGATTTAAAAGTGTCTTTTGGAAATTAGTAGAAGATTTTGAAAAGGATCATACTGTTTATGAAAACGCATATCATAATGCATATCATGAACATTTATCCTATAAAGAAATTTTTACTCAATCACATCCAGAATATACTTTTACCTCATCCTTCTTTTGCTTTAACGGATTTAGAAGAATGAGATCTATACATGTTCATTCAGAAACAGCTGAAATAGCTGTTTTTAGAGATCTTTATAGAATAGAATCTTTATCTCTAGATTATTGTAAATTCTCAATATTGATTGTGGAGGACTGTCCTAATTTAGAATATATAAGTTTGCAAGGTTGTTTTAACCTGCAAAAAGTATATCTTCTAAAGGTGGATAAATTAGAATATGTTGATATTGATGCGTCCAATATGAATCGTTTGACTCTTCCAGATGGAAATGTTATGTTGAATTCATGTGTATATAACGATGATCACGATGATTATGATGATGTTTGTCCTGATTACGAGTTTTCGTATGAATCTTATAACAACTCTTTTGACGAAGAATTTCAAGAAGATTACTTTGAGTGGTTTGAAAATAACAATTATACTAATTTAGTGTATTCTGATATTTCAAATACTTCGAGTGAGCAATCGACAAGTTCCAGTTATGAAGACGATAGTTATGAGACAAAACCTCCTTCTAATCATTTATTTAAAGTGCGTTATATTGAGTCGACTTCTCAAGAAACATACTTTGGATAATCATCTTTATCTTTATCTTTATCTTTATCTTTATCTTTATCTTTATCTTTATCTTTATCTTTATGAAATCTATAAAATAATTATTCCGTAATTACTGCCTATTTTAAATACACAGTCAATTACCTTGTAATTATTTCATATATTTCTTATCTATTTTCTATTTTTTATTATAGGTGTAAAATGTGGTCTATTATCACTTTAATTCTTTTAATATCAATAATCTTTGTTTTGTGGGATAAAAAAGAAGGATTGACTGGAAATGAAGTTTATCAAAAAACTGGCGGTAAAGTAGATGATTCTTATGATAAATTTAAATCTCAAGTACCAGAAGCACATATTGTTAATTATGCTGATTTTAGAAAACTGCAAAAAGAAGGTAAATATACTCCAGATAATATTGAAAAAATGTTGAATCCATAATTCTATCTTTTACTTTTTTTGTGAATAATGAAAAGATGTGGAAGAAAGCATTAAAAATCATTCTTTTAGTTTTAATTATTGTATTCTTTGTACAATTGAATTGGTCATTTTATCAAGAAAAGAATATACCCTTTTCCAATGATATTACCTTTAATGGAATGCCTATAACTGAAGTTCAAACAACAAAATAAATCAAAACTTTACTTTTTTATATCATAAATAGTAATTTCAATTTTATTTATTTTTCTGGTTAAAGTCAAATACAAATATGTCTGACAGTCAAAATTCTAAATCTTGGACTGAAAAAGCTGAATCAGCAAGTAAGTTTTTATCTGTAGTTGCTTGGTGCTTAATCCTTGTTTTACTAGTTGTTTATATGTTTAGAGATGGAGGTATTAATATTAATGTTAATAATCAAGGAAAAGGCCTTTTATCTGATTATCTTAAACCTGTAGTTGTAGCTCCTGTTGTGGCTACTCCACCAGTAACAAATGCAGCTCCATCAACTGAAAAATTTAGTGCAAAAGGAACTTATTATCCTTAAATAATATAATGATTTATTTTATCTTTTTTTCATTGTTTTTAAAAGCTAAGATACTTTAATTTAAATCAAAGAATGCTTGATATACTAATAGTGATAGTAATTGTTTGTGTAGTGATATACTTTTTAAATTCAGGTGATGATAAGAATGATGACAAAATATCTACTTGTGATAAAATAAAAAAAGGTATAACTACTTTAAATACAAAAGATCCTTTATATGATTATATAAAAGCTCGTCAACTGTATAATTTTCAAGGAGATATAACCGAAGATGATTTAATTGAATTAGGTATAGAAAACAAATAAGTAATTGGATTTATTTTTTATAGAAAGTAAATGACTGATAACTCCGATAATACAATCGATGAATGGATAGATTATACTCAGACATCTGCTATATTAAAATCGGATTTTTATGAATCTATGGAGTCAAGATTATCTGTGATTGAAGATATATCATTACACAATATAGAAAGAACTCTATCCTTAATTAAAGAAAAGCAAGATACTATTAATGAAAAGATTCAATATATGGATTCAGATTTAGATGAAAGTATTTCTAGATTAGAAGGTCTTTCTAATGAAATGAATAAAGAGATAGAAAGTTTAGATGAAAAAGTAGATGATTTAACACAATCTTTAAATGAAGTATTTGGAAAATTACGTAATTACGACGATTGTATAGCTTTTATTTTCAACCAAAGAAAAAATATGGAAGAAAGTATCAAAACAAGTATTTATAGTAAAATAACACTTATGTTCTTTTTCTTTACAACAGCTCAATTATTCCTTATAAAGTCAATGATGTAACTGTTTTATCTACCACATCATTACCATCTTTTAATTCTATAATAAGTTCCTTTATTTCAGTATCTGTTAAATTTCCTTTATTAAAATATCTATAATCTTCTAAGCTTTTTACAGGTTTATTATGACTAGGTACCCATATAAGCTCAATATCAAAGATAATCTGTTTCATTATTTTTTTATAAAGATCTGCTTTTTGTGTTGTATTGTATTCACCTAAAAGTGTTTTATACCAAAACTCATTATCTGTTATACATATTACTTTAAAAGTATAAGGAAAATACTTAGTCGCATAAGCAAATATATTAAATGTTTTAAATAAAGCAATGCCTTCTGCATCAATTATAGTAGATTTTTCTGGTAATAAACCTTCTGCATGACCTATAATAGAATTTCTTAAACCAAATAATTGTCCAGGTAAAAATGTTCCCCAAGATGCTTTACCTGTATTCTTTCGAAAAGATCCATCAACAAAAGCTATTAAGTAATATATTGAACTCTTTTGAAAATCATATTGCTCTTTATTCCAAATAATATTAGGTTTCAAAAAGGAAAGCAAAGTAGCATATTTATTGTTTGAAAATGTATAAAGCTTTTCTATCTTAGGATTTAATGATTCTAGATCATAAACTACTTTGTTTGTTATATATTTTTTATATACTTTAACTTTCTTATTAGGCAAAACAAATATCGCTTTTGGATATATCTCTTCTATTTGCTTTATAATACCAGGCATAAATTCATCCCAATAGTCATTTTTAGGATAAGTTAAGTGCCAATTTAAAAGCATTATTCCTTGTTCAATCCAATAATCAAGATTACCATCTATAATATTTTTAAAAGAAGGATCAATATTTTTAGTCAATTCTTTTAATTCTTCAGTTGGGTTATCCGAATAATAAGCATATCCTTTACATCCAATAGTTGCATGTTCACCTAAAATGACTACTTTAACATAAGGTATTTTCAAAGCTTTAAATACTTCATTTGGATTAGGATACTTAAATGTAAAAGGTATTCTTTTGTCATATTTAATCATTTTATTGTATATGAATTTTCATTAATTTATAATCAAATTTAACAAAATGAATAGCAATGTATTCTTAGGATTAATAGTATTTATATTGATTCTTTATATGATATATAATAAAGATACCTTTAAAAAGCAATATGAAGAATTAATGAAACATAGTGTAGATATAGTAAAAGGAACAGACGATTTTAAAGAATCCAATTATAAAAGATATATTAATGCTGGTGTATCTATTGTTAAAACAAAAATAGATGATCCATTATTAAATATATTAGATCAAAAATTAACAGGTGATAATCCTTTATTTACTTTCGATCATGTAACCTTTCGTCTACTTGAAGCAAAAAAGAAAAGACTTTCAGAATTAGAAGGAAATACATCTCTTTTATTAAATATATTAAAAAGGGATTATGATGAAGATACTTTAAATGAAGCTCTTTTGATTGAAGGTTGTCAATATGATAAAGAAATGGAGCTTTTAAATTCACTTATATTAAGAGATGAAGATCCTATTTTATATATACCTTTTTATAATGAAGCTATATTAAAAGAAATGATTTTAGATAGAATGGATGAAATATATAGAGAAGAAGCAATAAATACAAAAGATCTTTTTAAAGCAAAAAATAAAGTAATAGAAAGAATTAAAGACGAATATAAAGACGAAGATAGAAACTTTATTAATAGTATTTTAAAAGACAATATTGAATTCGATGATTAAGAAATTATTGTATTGTATTTATAGCCTCTTTATTAATGTCAAAAATAATATTGATTTCTCCTATTTGTGCATAAGTGATTAAATATCTTTCATCTGGGTAAAATGTTTCATTACCGAAAGCAAAATAATAATAAAGTTTATTACCTTTATCGAAAAGCATACAAGATCCATACAATGATATGTTTTCAAAAGACATTGATCTAACCCTTAGTTGTTTATATTTTTTAATCTTGTCTTGATTGATTATATATATGTAGTTTGAAACTAGTTTATTGTTTTTATTCCTAGATGTCAAGCATTTTGGAACAGTACTATATATTCTAGTGATACTAATACCATAAGATATTTCATAGAAACAATCATTATAAAAATAAATATACCTGGTAGAATAAGATCCCATTTTGTTTTATATATAAAGAAAAAAATCAAATGTTGTATCTTTATAGTTCTTCTATAAAATCAAAATATCTACACCAACCTAAATTATAACATTCAATAAAATATTTTTGATTGACTTTTAAGTTTTTAGAAAAGGATAGATAATATCCTTTTGAAGTTTCACATATAGTCATACCATCAACTATATATATTTTATCAAAAGATATAATAGATATAGTTCTATTGTCACGTATGCCTATATTAGTTTTTTCTAATATTTTACTATCTAGCAATATTCCTTTATTCTTGCCTTTTATAAGCCTATAACATCCTGGAGATAAATTATATTTAGCGTAATCTTCAGAATTAAAAAGACTTTCATCTATTCCTAAAATTGTCCTATCATATATTTTATCAGTAGTTACAATAACTGTTGTTTCTTCGATTGTTGAAATCTTGTTTCCCATTTTATGAAAATGGAATAAAATATTATCCTTCAATATTTATAATATAATCTACATAATTTATATCAAACTTAAAATGTATACCTTTATATTCGAATAAATATCCATGAATAGGACATTTAGTATCACCTGATATTTTATATCCTGTTACATCATTGATTAAATTATGTAATGTTTTAAATTCCCATCCTAGTTTTTTGCATAAATCTTGGAGTATATTTATTTCAAGTACGTAATCATTACATTTATCATATCCATATTTTTTATATTTTATATCAAAGGAATTTGTAGGAATAAAACATCTAAAAATATTATAAAAAACCATCTTTTGTCTAAATTCTGATATACTATAAATATGTATAATATCTTTGATGTTTTTAATATCTTTTTGTTTAACTAAAACTCTTAATTCTGAAGAAGTAGAAGGAGCCCAAGGTTGAATAAATATATCTCCTTTAAAATAAGGCATTTTGCCTTCTTTAAATAAAGACATAAAATCCCATCCTAGTTTTTTACATTCGATCAAATAAGGATGTTTTTCAATTGTATGTGTATAATCTAATTCTTGAAAAGACGGCATTACAAACTTTAAATAAGCTAATTTAGGTTTTAATTCTTTATGTATTAAAATTTGTAAAGCTGAATTATGTAATATATCAGCAAAAGTAGGAGAATCTTTTTTATACATAGATGATCTTATATCAGATACATGATATATTACTTCTTTTGAAAAGATCTTATTTAAAGCTTTTGAAAGCTCAGGAGTCATATAATCTTGTATAACCCAAACTCTGGATTTATTAAAATACTTTATCTTAAAATCATTTAAAGAACCATGACTTTTGTTATCAAATATATCATAAGTAAATCCATTAGCGAATAATTTATGTTTATATTCTTTTTTAGTTCTTTTTATAACATGTTCTTTATTGTCTTTATCTATAACTGAGTTGTTTTTATAAATATAGCAATAATCGTAATCCATCATATGATAATTAGGGTCAATAAAAATAAATTTAAAAGTAGGGTAAAGATTTAAAATAACTGGTGTATGTATTCCTGCTGCACTTCCAGAATAAATAATAATTGAGTCTTTAGGTAAGATATTATAAAACATAATTTCACATAAAAGAAGCTTTCTCTGGCCTAAATGACAATTAGGTATATCTATATATTTATAATAAGGTAGTTGAAAAGATATTTGATTAAAATACTTTATTGGTTCATTATTGATTTTATTCCAATCAATACGATTAATTTCTTCAATTAAATCTGTCATGTTTTAATTCCTTAAATAAAAAAGATAAAACTTAAACTTTAATGATTGGTTAAACAAGTTATCACTAATATTTTATCACAATATACTATATCGTATTCTTTGAAAGGTTTCACTAATTGATTACCAAAAAGAATATATTGATCTTCTGCATCATAAGCAATTATTTTATCTGCGCATTTAATTACTTTATCAAACCAAGTTGTCTTTGTTTTTATATCAAGTTCTTCTACCTCTATTATATCATTAAAAGTGTGTGATACTAAATATCCAGTATCTTTTGAAAAATTATTAACACCCATTTCAACACGCAAAGGACAATTAGTTTTTATAATTGTATTATTAAAAACCCAAGATTCGAATGTAAAAAAGCTCATATTTTTATTATATCTTAATTTTATAAATTTGATAAATTTATGTTAAATATTAAATTGCCTGATTATGAACGATAATAAGATAAAAGATATTGTATCTTCGTGCATAAAAACAAATGGCCTTTTATCTCATGTTAAAGAATCTATGAATAATGCTTATGAAACCGGTATTCCTTTAATTGTAACAAATCAGTTTAAAATTGATGATATTATTTATGATAAGGAAAAAAGAGGCATAAAAGAAGTTGCACTTAAATCTCGTAATTTGCAATATGCTAGATTTAAATTAGAAGCTACTAAAGCATTTATACATAAACCTCGTAAGACTTTAAGTAATGGACAAAAGGTACCTTATTTTCCAAATGCTGTTAGAAGAGATAATGCTGTTTTAGATGGAGATTTAGAAGTCGAATATAAAGCTGAATTAACAGCAATAGATAAAAATGGTAAATTAATACAAGGAGATAGTATTGTTAAAACTCTTATTCCTACAAGTATTCCCATTTTAGTTGGATCTAAAAAGTGTCATACTTATAATCTTACAATGCCAGAGCTTTTAGCAATAGGCGAAAATCCTCTCGAAGATGGAGGTATAATCATTAATGGAGAGAACTCTTATGCTATTGATTGTATTGAAAAAACTAATCCTTACAATACAGTAAATGTTTATTATGAAAAGAATTATGGAGGTATTTCATCACATAGCAATATTTTGAGTAAACCAGGTATACTTTATGAAAACTCTTATGAGACTAGATGTATTTTAAGAAATAATGGAGAATTAATGTTAGTCTTGTCTTATAATATGTTTGATGGAATAGAAATACCTTTCTTCTTATTCTTTAGATTACTTGATTGTTCTTCAGATTTAGATATAACAAAGTACATTTTAAATACACATGATATAGAATCTCCTGCTTATCAAAACATTTTAAGATATGTAATTAAAGGATTTCAAGTTGTTAATAAAAACTTCGAATCCTTTAGAGATATATATGATCCTATAGAAATTAAGAATAAACTTATACAAGAAGTATTTAAAGTAAATAATAAATTTAAAGCTAAAGAAGAGCTTTTTAATATATTAAGTACTTATTTATTACCTCATGTTGGAATTGGACCAGAACATAAAAATAAAAAGTGTTTCTTCTTGGGTTTAATGATTCGTAAAACAATCATGGTTAGTATAGATAAAACATTGCAAACTAATCGTGATGCTTTGAATGAAAAATTAGTTCAAACTCCAGGAGAACTCTTTTCTCAGCATATCATTAAGTTTTATAATAAATACTTTATATCTCATGTAAGATCTAAAATAGACGATGCTTTACATAAAACACCTTTTGAAGATATTAATTTAAATGAAATATTCAAAAGCATAGAATCAAACAATAAACTAAAAAAGAAGCTTTTGAGTTCTTTAAGTTCAGGAAATGTTGAAAGTGATTCTGGTGGTACAGCTTCTGCTAGATATCAAACTCAAAGATTACATGTAGTTCCTGATGTTGCTATTAAAAATGCTTGTAGAGTTATAAGAATTGCTCGTTCAAGTGCGCATGGTAAAAAGACTAGATCAAATGCAGTTAGAGAAACTAAACCTTCTTATGATGGATATATTGATATGACTCAAACTCATGATACCGGAGACAAAGTAGGAACTGTGAAATCTATAAGTATTACATGTCTTTTAACTCAACCTGGTGATTTTCAAGTCTATGAATATTTAAAAAATGATATTTTGCTTTTAACGGATGATATTAGATTCTCTGAATTTGCCGGTAAAGGAATAGTTCTTTTAAACGGAGAACCTATCGGATTTGTAGATAATATATATGAACTATATAAAAAGTATGTGCAATTACGAAGGCAAAGAAAAATAGAAAAATATATTGGTATTCATTGTGATGTTAGATTCAATATGATTGATTTTAGAACTGATTCATCTAGACCAACTAGACCTCTTTTGATTGTAAAAAACTCAAAAGAGATAGCTAAAGAAAAAGGTTTAAATAAAAAAGAAATAGAAAAGATACCTTTCGAACAAGATATTTTGTTTACTGAGGAAATGTGGAAAGAGTTAGTTTTAGGTAAAATAAGTATTGATGATCTTTGCGATTTAGGTGTAATTGAATGGATTGATTGCAGAGAAGCTGTTAATTCTGTTTATTGTGCTCAATCATATGAAGCATTACAAAAATCTAAAGGAGATTCATTAAATCCTTTTACACATTGTGAGCTTTTAGCATCCTTTTATGGAGTTGCTTGCGGTACTCAACCATTTTCAAATCATAATACAGATTCTCGTACTTCATATCAATCGAAAGTAGTAAAACAAGCTTGTGCTACTCCTTCATATGAAAGATATCCTTTATATAAAGATATGTATCGTCAATCTATTAATGATAAACAATTAACTAAAACTTTAGTAACAGACTTTTTGACTCCTTATGGTAAATCTATTAAATTAGGTATTATGTCTTATAGAGGGCATACACAAGAAGATTCTATTATTATAAATGGAGGCCTTATGGATAGAGGTTGTTATTTTGTTATAAAAGAGGATATTATATCTATCAAAATTGAGCCTAATGAAGTCATTTGTATGCCAGATAAAGAAATAACTGAAGATATTAAAATACACAATTATGATAAATTAAAAGATGGTATTATAGCAAAAGGAGTTATTATAAATTATGGGGATATTTTAGTTTCCAAAAGAATAGCTAACAAAAGAGGAGCTAAAGGAAAGAAGTTTCTTGATCGTTCTTATACTTTTAATGAAAAACATCCTCAACTTGTTTTAAATTGGTTTAAAACAAGCGATGATACTGGGACTTATATTCGTATACATATTAGAGAAGAAAGAAGACTCAGAGTCGGAGATAAAATGAGTAGTACTCATGGTCAAAAAGGAGTTGTTTCTAAGATTTATCCTAACGAGTTAATGCCTTTTACAAAAAGTGGTATAACCCCAGATATTATAATGGGTCCTCATGGTTTTCCAACAAGAAAAACAATAGGTCAAAACATTGAAGGTTTAGTTTCTAAATTGAATGCTTTACAAGGAGTTATTAGTGATCATACAGCATTTACTCCAACAGATATACCTTGTGTTGTTGAAAATTTGAGAAACTTTAATTTCATTATTGATAAAGAGGTATTTTATGATGGAATTACAGGTCATAGAATGGTAGTTCCGATTGTTATAGTACCTTGTTATTATCAAAGATTAGCTAAATTTGCTCATGATTCTAATTATTCAGTTTACAATGCAGCTAAATCTATATTTACAAGACAAGCTGTATCTGGACATAAAAGAAGAGGTGGCTTAAAGTTTGGAGAAATGGAAGCTTTTGCTTTAATTACAAGCGGTGCAGTTAGTACAATGAAAGAATTAACTACTACTAATTCAGATGCTTTTACAACTTATATTTGTAGATGTGGAAGTAGACATACAATTGTGAATGAAGAAAAAAATATGTATTCTTGCAAATTATGTAACGATCCTTATATAGTTGCTCATCAAGATTCTTTTACTTCTAACATAATAATGAACCAAGTAATGACTTTAGGTGTTGGAATCAAAACACATATATAAATTATATTATAATAATTGATTATTTATTTTTTTAAAGACAATGTTTAGCTTAGAATCTTTAGTTGGATATAAATTATCTAGTTTTAAAAACCTTGAAGTTGATCCTAAATTAGATCAACATCTTATTTTAAACAATGATTTATTGACACAAATGAATATTAAAGCTTCTTTTGATTTAAATAAAAGAATAGTAGTTACATCTCATTTTATTGAAAGATTAAAGATATTAAATAGTATTTTGAACACAAAAGAAAAAGAAATAATTCATAATTGTGATACTTCTAAAATACCAACTTCTAACTATAGTTCTATATTATTATTTAAAGAAGATATCAAAAAAGATGATTTATTAGATAATGATCAAAAAGAGTATTTTGATATAATATCTAATATTGAACCTACTTATCCAATGAGGAAAGAAAAGCCTATAATAACTTCTACTTCTAAATCTGGAATAACGAGAATTTTAAATATAGGTGATAAAATAGAGTACAGGAACTTGCCTAATATTGTAGGTATGGATTTATCAGGTAATACATATTATGGTAATACTTGTTTATTTAGTAGAATAATTCAAACACCTGATACTGGAGATAAATGCGGAGTAGTTAAATCTTTTAAAGGATTAGATTTACCTGATTTAAAAGATAGTTCAATTACAAATGATAATTCACTTAATATAAATACTAAGACTATTAGATCTAATGAAGAATTACTAAAGCATATAAATTCTATCACTAATAAAGAGTTCAAGTAAACTGTTGTATTTTACGCAAAAGAAATAGTTCCTTTAAGTAAAGAACATTGTCTATTATAATTACAATAATTGATTTTTTATCATTATAAATAATATGTATTATTGTATCTGTGATAAGTGCGATGATTGTATGTTTTATAGGAAATTAGGTGTATCTATAGAGGGTCGAATAGGCATGAATCGGAGCCGTAGCAGCGCTAATTGTACTATAAAAGATATAAGTATGTTGACTAATATAACTGAATTGAACATTTGTAATAACAATATTATTGAAGATATGAGTCCGTTGACTAATATAACTAAATTGGATATTCATCAAACTCGTTGTATTCAAACGCCTAAAACATTTAAATCTAACGAAGATCTCTTGAAACATGTAAACAAAATCATTAATAAAGAGTTCAAGTAAACTGTTGTATTTTACGCAAAAGAAACTGTTCACAAAATAAGTAAAAGGATATGCACCATTAATATCCTTTTATTTATTTTTTGTAATCATTGTAAACAATGTCAACAAGATATTTATCAGCGTCATATGAAGGATTTAAAACATTACCTGTTTTAAAAGGAGTCCCATCTTTACTTACAGTTCCTTTAATTGCTTCTTTTAATAATGGTTTTAAAATAGACAGTAATACAATTAGATCATCTAAAACAAAAGGTCTTTATAATGTAGAAGTATTAGCTACTATTAAAGTATCTGAATTAAAGGATCAAGATCTTTCATTATGTTTAAATCATAACAATAATATAGTTAATTCAAATCTTTTAGATACCGTTTCAGAAGGTTTTAAAACAATAAGATTTAGTAATTTTGTTCAAATTAACAATAAAGATATATTTAAAGTAATGATCTTGAATAAAACGAGTAATGCTAATATAGATATTTATAGCTTAAAAATTGTAATAACAGAAGTTTAAATAATCTTTTATCTTTTTTATCTTTAATAATAAAAAGATGATTCAATATATTCTTCTATTTTTGATTATTTTTATACTAGGTTTAGCTACATTTGCTTGGATAAAAGATTTAACAACATGGGCTAAATTCAAAAGCTATTTTATAAAAGATGATAATAATACAAGTAATAATAATACAGGTAATAATACAAGTAATAATACAAGTAATAATACAAGTAATAATACAAGTAATAATACAAGTAATAAGAATACAAGTAATAATAATACAAGTAATAATACAAGTAATAATACAAGTAATAATACAAGTAATAATACAAGTAATAATACAAGTAATAATAAAATCAGTGTAGTTAATTCAGATAGTAAAACAATTTATACTGTATCAGATTCAATTATTACTATGTATAAATCACCTTTAGGTTCAATAGAAGCTCAAGAATATTGTGGCAATAATAATGGTCGTTTAATCAATAAAGATGAATTAAAGTTGTTAGAAAATCAAGAATATATCACTGGCTCAACAAGTCTTATTGAAGGAAATAAAGGAGTTATGAAATGGATGGAAAATGGTCAACCTTTTATTTGGAATGATCAAGATAAAAAATTTGATTTAGCTTCAGGTAATTATTTAGGTTATCCTGTTTGTATAACAGGTCCTAATATAAAGCCTTATAGTAATCCAAAACCTAAAGGATTACCATATAAAAAAGTAGGAGATTCAATCATTTATGATTCTCCAAGTGGAGAAATAACAATGAATAAAGTAGATATGAATTATGTAAATGCAAGAGGTTATTGCTCTTTAAATAAAAGCAGACTTTTATCTAGAAGTGAATTAAGTATTTTAAAGGAAGCAGAATATATAACTACGCCAGTTACATCTACTGATAGAACATCAGCAAGTTTAAAATGGTTAGGTGATGGAAGTGCTTTCTTATGGAGTCCATCATCTAATTCTTTTGAATTTTATCAAGGTGATTTTTCTGGATATCCTCTTTGCATTAAAACTAATTAACAATATATATATTACTTTTTATTATCTTATTTTTTTATTTGATGATATAAATGTCTTATTCTAGGTCAAATCTAGATTTAAGTAATGTGTATCAAAATCGTATAAATGTTAATGAAATAATATCTAATGGATTAAAAGTAAGATCTAAATATATAGTTTGTAATAAAGATTTATCTGTTCCTTCTGATATAGTAGGTACTATTTATTTATGCCAACAAAATGTTTCTACCTCAGCGACTGGTTCTTTTACATCTACAACTATTACAGTTGAAACAGGTTTAGGTTTAACATCTGGTATGTTTATTAATGTAAAAGATGCTATATCAGAAGTAAATAACAATGTTTATGAAATAGATAGTTATATTTCAAGTACTGGAGTTATTACTATAAAAACATCTGGAGCTCAATTCTTTTGTAAAACTAGTTTTGTAGCTGAATCAGCTGTTGGTGTTACAGTTAGTAATGTTACTTTGTTTATAACAAAAGTTGAATCAGGGGTTTATTCAACTTCGACTTCTTCAACATCAGCTAGTATTTCATATAATCCTATTCCTAATAATAGTACTGGTAGTTCTACTGATAATGCTTTAGCTACATGGAATGGATCAAATGGATCCAATTTAAATAATACAGATCTACTTTACTTAAATGGAACACTTTCTTTTCCAACTAGTACAAATACAATTATTAGAAGAGGCACAACAAAAGGTATACAACTTACAGATGGACAAAATTTTGGTGTTGGTCCGAATGTTTTTAATTCCTTAGTTTCGGGTAATAAAAATATATGTATTGGTTCAGATAATTGCGGAGCTAATTTAATGAATGGATTAAGAAACATATTTTTAGGTCAAAATGCAGGCAGTAATATAACAACTGAAAATGACAATATTCTTTTATATAATAATGGAATAGTTGGAGTAGATGGAAGAATTGCAATTGGAACATCTGGTATTCATAATACTACTTTTATTTCAGGAATTACAGGTGTTACACCAGCAGGTTCAACAACTCAAAATGTAATCATTGATTCAAATGGTCAACTAGGCACAGGTTCACCTTCAATAAATAATAGAGTTTGGGCTGAACTTGTTTATCAAGGTACTACTTTAATAACAACTACAACTATTGCTTTAACAACAAATGTATACGCAGAAATAAATATAAATGGATCTTTATCTTCAGCGGGAGATACCTTTTCTCAATCTTCTAATGGTAGAATAAGATATGAAGGAGTATCACAAAGAACTTTCTTTTGTTTCTTTTCTATTACTGGAAGATTAGCTTCTGGTACAACTTCAAAAACAATAGCTTATGAATTAAGAATAAATGGATCAACTGTGACTAATAGTAGAGATCAAGGATATTATTTAAATAGTACTAATTTCACACCTTATGAGAATTTAAAAACAGTGACTTTAAACCCAAACGATTATGTATCTATTTTCATTGTAAATTCTAGTGATGGAACAGATGCAAGTATATATATGATGAAAATCCATTTATTAGAAGTTTGACTACTACCGAGCTCTACTTCTGATGATGATGATTAAATAAAGTAGAGCAAATGTTCTATAATTCTTTATTTTTTGAATAACTAAAAACAAAACAATACAAAAAAGATATCAATTATATTTAAAGTTTAGCTAATAAGCTAGTTAAAATCAATTCTGCATTTGAGTTATTTTTCATATTCTTTATAATCTCTATAGCTTCCAAATAATTAGTAGCACCATTATCTAAAAGTAAATCAACCATAGTTGGATCACACATAGATGATGCATTCAAAAGAGCAGTATTTTTATTTGTTGGATTTGAAGACAATAAATTAGTAACTTCAGTATAATTTTGCATATTAACATATGATAAAAATAAAGTGTCTACATCGCTCACATAAGATACAATTGCATTAAAAGCATATAAATTTTGATATTGAGAAGCACTTAAAAGAGCAGCATTATGATTAGTTGCATTAGCTACATAATAATTTAAAAGAGATATATTTCCTTTTGCGACAGATAATAAAAGACCATCATTTGCACTAACTGAAGTTTTTAATATATTTATAGAATCAGTAGCTTGATAATCAAGAGCAGATCCAAGACCTCCTAAAAAGTCATTTGCTCCTAATGCAAGAATATCATTTGTTAATGTTATATTTACAATATAAGAACTTAAAAGTGTATTCAAAGTAGATGTTGGAATAGACATTTTTAATAATAGAATGAAAATTAATGAATATATAAATTAATAGAATACAATAAGTGATTTTACTTTTATATTAGAACAAAATGAATTATACTGGATTTTATACAAAACATCAACCAAATTATAATTATGTGCAAAAGGAAGATCCTTCTGTAATCAATGATTATATTAAGTCTAAATATCAGCATATAGTTGATTATTTATATTTAGATGAAAATCCTACTATTGATGAGTTTGAGCAAAAAAGGCAACAAGCTATTAATAATATAAAGAAAACAAAGAAAGATGATTTTAACAAAAACATTAAACTCGCAATTGAGTATGAGAAAATATATAAAACATCTTTATCAAAAGGTCTTTTATTTAGTTTTAAAATAATGAAGAAGAATTACATTAAACTTTTAAAAAGATCAATATATTTTATAAAAGAAGGTACAAGAAATGCTCTTTATTTAAACACAGTTTTAAACTTTGAATACAAAAAAAGTGCTACTACAACTAATATTTATGTTTATGCTAATAAAGAATTAATCGGTTGTTTTGCTTATCTATGATAATTTAATTTATGTATTCTAACTGAGGCTTTATTAGAGTTTTTATTATATTTTTTATTATATTGAATGCGATCATGTTTATTTGCAATTAAAAGAGAATCTATAAAACTATCATTAGATAGCTTTTCAAATATTGTAGATCTTTTAGAATACATTTCTTTATGATTCATTTTATATGCTTATTATAAATTAATATTAAAATCTTATAAATATAAATGTCTATCATCGAACTAAATAAAGATGTTATTGAATATATATTATCATTTTTATCATTCAATAATATATTAAGATTTAGAACAACATCTGTTTATTTTTCGGATACGATAAAAAATAAAACATGTATACCTTATGAAAATAATATAAATCACTTATATGATTTTAAATATCCAATGATTTTTAATCTATTTGTAAGTAATTCTTGGAATCTATATAGACTGAATAAAGTTCAATCTTTGACTTTATTATTTTACGAAAACTATCAAGAAGATATTGAATATCTTTTATTTCAAAATCTAAAAATGATTCGAGCTCCATCTTTCTCTTTTGAATCAAGTCATTTAATTAAACTTATATTAAAAGACATAAAGAATGTTAGATCTCTAGTTTTGCCAAAACTTAAATATCTTTATATTAAAAGATGTACTTTTGATTTTGATGATTTTGCCCTAAATGATATACAAAGTATATTAGTTAAACACTCAAAAACAACTTCAGAATCATTTGATTTAATGAAAAAAGTAAATAACTTTTGGTCAATAAATACTATTTATGATGTATCTTTACTTGATGAATATAAAAAGGGAACCATAGAAAATATAAAAATACTATAATATCAAATGATTTTTGGACAATAATCTGTAGGATACTCTTCTATAATATCATCATTCTTATCATAATTGTATTTTATAAATTTCATTGGATTTAATGGACCGCAAGCATACATCCAGCCGCAAGTACAAAGCTTTTCATCATAATCATGAAGAACTTTTTTAAAATATCCTAAACCTTTTTTCCAATCTCCTTTGCAAACTTTAACCCAAAAAGAAGCAACTAAAATTCTATATTCATTTTTTAAATGGCCAGTGTCATTTAAACATCTCATGGATGAATCTACTATAGGGTACCCTGTTCGACCTGATTTCCATGCATCAAATAATTCTTCAGAAGATGGATCAAAAGGCATATTTATTTCAAGTATTTCGTTGTAATCTAGATTTAAAAAGTAATCTCTATGTATCAATCTTTTAAAAACATCATCATTTTTGAATTTCATTTTATAGACAAAATATTTGTAATCTATCATACCTCTATTTATATATTTGCTTAAAAATGTTTCCTTACAAGATCCATTATCAAGCTTATTCTTAAGTCTCATTAAAAGACTATGAAGTTCAACATAAGGATCTTTTCCTATTTCTTTAATAGGCAAAGAATCAAAGGTTTTAATAAAAGCATTAGCTCTTTTACTATTTGCTTTTGATAATTCTTGTTTGGTAACAATGTATTCTTTTGAATAAACTTTAGGTTTTAATTCTTCAACAAACTGAGTAAAGATCTTATATGGTTTTTCTTTTTCATTCTTTAAAACATAATAATCTTCATATCTAAAAGTAAATACATCAAAAGATAAATTAGTATAAGTATATACATGAGTAATCCCTTTTGGTAAAGATTTAACTAAAAAGAGAGGTACCTTTATTTCATCTAGTTTCTTTTTTAATCTAAAAAGTGCTCTTTCATCTAAAGGATGTATTAGTTCTTCATCTAGAATATAAAAACCAAGTGTTGGCCCTCGTTCAATTGCATCAAATAAAGCTTCAGAATTAACTCTTAAAGCTTTATTAAAAATCATTGCATTTAAGGTCTCTTTTGAATCTGCTTCTTTTCTTAATTTCTTTTGCTTTTCATACTCCTCAAAATCAATAGTAGTTCGATTTAGCTTCATATTTTTACTATAAACTAACAAGAATAAAAAATGAATAGAAGGTATTTATAAATACACTTTTTTGATATCTTCTTTTAAAAACTTGTTCCTACATATTGGGCATATATCAATTAAAGATACGCACTCAGAACAAACACAAAGATGACCACAAGGTAATAATACATCTAATGCTTTTTCAAAGCATATTTTGCATTTACTAGTATTATTATCTCCTTTAATTTCATCTAAAAGACTTTGTTTAATAGAAGATTGTAAAGTGTTCTTTAAAATGTCAATATTCGCATTTGTTTGAGATGTTAATTTTGGGATTATATCTTGTTTTATTTCATAGTTCATTGTATTTATAAGATCATTAATTACATCTTGTTTTATATCATTTATTATATCTTTTGATATATCTTGTGTTATTTTATTTCTCCATTCTTGATCATTTTTTAATGTTCTTAAAATGCTATTTAACTTAAAATCTAAACTATTTATTAAAGTATTTTGATATTCGATTTTATCATTAAGCTTCTTTATCTTATCATTGTATACTTTTTCTAGTTCATAAAAACGACTAGAAATTTTATTTGTAGATTCACTCTTTTCTAAAAATATATCTTTTGAGTAATTTCGAATAGGTTTTATAGATTTACAAATACAACAATTATCACCTTTATAATAATAATTTAAAGCTCCACATTGACAAATCCATTTATTTGTATCTCTCTGTCTATCTTCATACATTTTTATAAATTATATACATAAAAATATACGACCAATATGAAAAATGATATATTTACAAAGAGTCTAAAATAAGTAAGATATCAATTTAGTGAATTGAATATACACAACATAACCAAATACAAAAAATATATATTATAGTTATTCAAACTTAATGATTAAAATCCATATTTAGATTTGTTGCATTTAAAGCATTGCACTCTTCTTGCGAAATTATTAACACCACAGCTACAAACCCAATCATTAGATTCTCTGTTAACAAAATCAGTATTTACACTTTTAGTATTTTTTGAATACCCGCATCTACACACACTCTTAGTTCCAAAATTGCCTTTTCTTTGACAATTTGGACAATCCCAATCCCCAATCTCTCTCCTACTCATTGTTGTAAATTAATACTAAAAAATTGAAATTAAAACAAGCTCATTAGTATAATCTAACTAATACAATCTAACTCTAGTATTTGAACACTGGTAATTAGCAATTTTATCATTAATACTTTGAACTCTTTCAATTGGAGCAAAATTAGCTGTAGCTTCCCTATAAGCCCATTTATCTATAATAAAAGGATTCACTAAATTGCTTTTGTAAGTTACTGGTTTATCATTAAATCCTGGCAAAATAGTAGGCTTTCCATCTTCAGCCATATAACTATCAGTTATTTTTAATCTCTTTTGTGGTGTAGGTAAAACTGCCATTTTATAAGTATGTATATAATCTCTCTCTTGTTCTTTTCTATCTGCTCTTTTAATTATTTCTTTATTCCAATCTCTATTTTGGGGAATAGATTTATAAGGCCTAGGAGAATATTGCTTATTTCCACAAGGTTTTTTTAGAAATATTTCTCGACATCTATCTTCGTTTCTCATTTATTAATATTTTAAAATTATAAAAATTGATTTTAAATATATATAAATGCCTCATCATTCAAATACTTGTACAGTTTGTTTAAGAACCAATGTCAAGATTCTTGTTAATATAAACAAATGTTCAGACTGTCATTTAAAACATATCAATTCTTTGTTAACAAAGAATCATAAGAAAAAAGATATAGCGATTGAGAAAAAACCATGCTCAATTTGTTCAAAAGAAATACCAAAAGATACACTTTGTTGTTATTCTTGTAAAAAAAAACTTAAGGGAAATAAACAATGTTTTTCTTGTCTAGGATATTTTAGATATACAAGAAATAAATTTTGTTATACATGTTATTATAAAAACAATAATAGCAATATAACATTTGCAAAAGTACAATGCAATACTTGTCATGGGTTTTTTAAATATATTTTTGAAGGTAATTGTAGTAAATGTTATAATAAATGTAATGAAAAATCTAAAATATGCGAATTCTGTAATAAAAATATGTTATACAAAAACAAACGTTGCTTAACTTGTTTTAGAAATATGGAAGGAGATAAACAATGCAATACTTGTAATGAATATTTTAAGTATTTAGTAAAAGGCAAATGCCGCAAATGTTATACTAAGAATAAAATGTGCGAAGCTTGCAATATAAGAAAATCATATAATAGAAGATATTGTAAAGGATGCTTAAAATATTTGAAAGGTGATAGGCAGTGTAATACTTGTAATGGTTACTTTAAGTATTTAGTAAAAGACAAATGTTATAATTGCTATGATAGAGATAGAATGCGCAATATTCGTGACTTAAATACGAAAACACTATAAGGTAAATTATTAAATTTGATTTTTTAATTATTGAAACATAAAACATGGGAATAAAAGGTTTATTAAAATTAGTGGAAGGTAAACAAGTAACTTTAGATGAAAACAAAATTATTGGTATAGATGCATTACCTATTTTGATAGAATCATTAACAACTGGTGTTATTTTAAATGATTCGAATGGGAATGTTACAACTCATATAAATACATTAACTCAAAAGATAGATAAACTACCTTATAAACAAATATGGGTTTTTGATAATATTAAAAAGAACCCAGCTAAAGAATTTGTTTTAAAAAAAAGAGCTTTTAATCAAGATGTTTTTAAACAAATATCTTTATCTCAAGCTATAAAAGATCTAAAAACTATTTTAGATTTAATGAATATTAAATGGATTGTTTCATCTCCCGAAATTGAAGCCGAACATACTTTAGTTGAAATGTATAAAAGAGGATATATTGATTATATTTACTCAAAAGACTCAGATGTATTAGCTTATGGAGGTAATCTTTTAATATATCAAAAAAGCAAATTTACTTTATTTGAGATAAAAGATTGTTTAAAACAACTTAATATATCAATGGATCAATTTGTTTATTTATGTTGTCTTTTAGAAACCGATTTTAGTCCATCAGTTAAAGGTATAACTTATGAAAATGTAATGAAAAGAATAGGCACTCCTTTAGAAAACAAACAAAAGATTGATTATATTATCTTTAAAAGAAGAATAGTTTTAGATCCAATCGTAATACAAGAAAGAAAGGTAGATAAAAAATTAATAGAGTTCCTTTATAGCCACGATATTGTTAAAGCTGGGAATCGTTTAAAAGATAAATACAATATAGATATTTAATAATTACTTACAAACAATCCTGATTTTTTACATCCACATATTATGTTTAAAATCTTAATATAAGATATGACTACTTTATATTGTAAAGATTTCATTTTGTCATCTAAAGTTCCTATAATCAAATTTTTTAAGAATACATCTATATAATTAAAAACCTGTTTATCAAAATTAGTATTCCATTTGACAGAATTATAGAAATTTAGTGTTTGATCTGATTCAGGAAATATATTGTCTCTTAAATCTAAATTACCTCTATAGTCATTAAATAAAACTTCATATTTTTTTATTTCGTTAGATTTCATTAAATATTCGTCCCAAGTCGAAACATAATGTTCAATTACGCACCAATAAACATCTTGAATTAAAGGCTCAATTGTTTTATAAATAACATCTAAAACATTACTTCCAACTTTAATACTTGTCATATCTTCTAAAGTTAAATTATTGTCATTTAATCCCACAGCTGTACTATAAGATATATACAAGTATTTTAAGTAAGCTTTTAAGTTTTTTTTCAAAATAGCAACTTTACTTTCAGGTATTTTCTTTTTAGTTTTATCAGCATTCATCCTTTAAGTTAATTAAAAAATAATCAATTTTAAAGATACATAATTCTATTATTATTTATTCTTATTATATATACTTCGAACTATCTCATTCCTCTTTTTCTCTTTCTCAAAATAAGGCAAAACAATATTCTCAAATTTATAATTATTGACCGTTAAACATTTAATTGCTTGTTCTAAAGAATCCATCTTCTTTTTTGAAATATAATACTGAAACTGTAACTCCATTTTTTCCCTATCTGTAAAAGTAATAGGTTGTTTGCTTTCTCGTATTATATCTAAATCTACAATAGAAACTTCATCTTCTGAAAGACTAGAACTAGAATACTCTTTTGATAAAGTTAAATCTATTACAGGATTTTCATCTTCTGAAGACGAATAAATATAAGAATCATCGTTTTCATAAGAAGAATCAATAGATAAAGAATATTGTTTTTCTTTATGTTTATCCTCGATATGATTTGTTAGATTTCTAACATGTACATATGTTTTAGTACAATATTTACAACGATGAGCCATATTTTATATAAAAATAATCAATTATTAATAAAGGTATTACCTACTTTATTTTACAAAAATTGATTTTTATTTCATAAAAAACTCAAATAATGCAATCATCATTAATCTTTACTTTAATTGAAAATAGATTAAAAAATGGAACATTAAAGAAAGAAGAAATAGAATATATTTTAACTGAATTACCTGATGTATTACCTTTAAATATATTAAAACTTATTGATATTAAAAAATATTCATCCTTATTATGTAAATGTGTAAATATAGATAAAGAAATATTAGATATACTATGTCATTATAATTTATATGATAAACAAATATTTCATGAAAATATATCTGAAGATAATCTAATATATTTATCTGATATGTTAATATATGATTTAGATTTTAAATGCAAAAATATGAATTTAAATACACTGTTATTATATAAATATATTTGTAACTTAGAGAAATATTTTGAAGAAGATACACCTAAAAAAGATATACTTAAAATATTAAGATCTGGTCAATTATCAAACAAATCAACCATTGAAGATAATAATTATATCTTGGTATGTAAAAATTGGGATATTGAATGTTTAGAGAAAGCGTATGAAAAAGGATTAAGATATAATTTAAAAGCAACAATAGAACATCCTAATATTGGGCCTTCAATTTTAATTAAACATCCTGAATGGAATTGGGAGAGTAAAATGGTTACATCTAGTAAAGCTATTACAAAAGCATTCTTTGAAGTTCATTTAAATGATTTTCCATGGGATATTGAAACTTTATTAAAAAGAGATGACTTAAAATGAGTAATTGCTTGACTCTTTTAAAATATATAATTAATTTTTTGTATTAGTTGGATGTTTTAAAATATAGTAAACAAAAAAAGGTGTTACCTATATCGGGTAACGGTCCTTTTTCGTAATCGGTTCAAAGAATAGGTATATTTAAGTCTATCTCTATTTCTTCTTCGCTATCGATCACTGTTGATTCGTCTGAGTCATCGGACATAGTATCAATCAAAAGAATATCTAAGTATTTTGTTTCTTCTTTATGCATCACATATATGTGTCCAGTTAAATAACTTGACAACACAAATGGTCTAACTAAGCAGAAAGGGCAATAATGAGACATTCTTATTATGAAAAAATAATCAACTGTTGTTAAAAAATATGTTGGAACACCTACGCATGAACAAAGAGCTGGTAACATATTCCGAAATCCAATTTAATCGTATTTACCTAAGAGCTTTTTAACTCTTTGGTCTTTTTGATTATTCGGATCTCTAAAGTATTCCCAAGCTTTTGTTAAGAGCTTGTGATTACTCGGAGTACACATACTGGTATATCTAAATATCCTTGGTTTACTTTTTACTTCTTGATAAGCGAGCTGTAAATCAATCTTGTCTTCATCATTAAAATTAGGTATAATTCTCTTATTTCGAGTACTACGATTCCTTTTAATAATGATTTCAACAGATTCAGAAGATTCAGAAGATTCAAATTCAGAATCAGATAAATCAGATTCAGGTTCAGATTCAAAAAGATAATAACGAATTTGGTTATCTACCAATCCTTCTAAATTACCTGATTCTGATTCAGAACTAGAAAGCTCAACTTCTCGATGTTTATTAGCAAAATGGGTCTTTAAATTCTCTTGGAATTCAAAAGATCTATAACACTCTGAACAACGATAAGACATACCTTGTTATAAAAAATAATCAACTGTTGTTAAGCATATAACACGAAAAGCTCTTTAATTATATTATAAACAGGCAGTTCCCATATTTGAAATAACCAATATACAAAAAGCATTTTATAAGTACTTATAAATGATTTATGTTTTATTATATTATAACCTTTATCTAGATATACTTTTTTTCTAAGGGGATATTGTTTATAAAAACAGCTATCAACTATATCTACTATTTCTCTTTTAGATAAAGGATCTCCATCTCTTCTTAAAATACGTCCAAGACTTTGAGTATTTTCTTTTCTAGGAGTTGCATAAATAATAGCATCCATATGTGCAATACTTAAAGCTTTATCTCCAAATTTATAAGTTGTAAAAATTACTTGAGCTTTTCGAGCATCTTCGTAATCTTCTTGTAATGCTCCTCCTTTTAAGAAAGCTTTTTTGTAAGGACACTTAAAATAAAGTGTTTCTAAAATAGATTTTAATGTAGCGAATATATAAACACTTTTGCCCTTTCCTACTAATTTATGCATCCATAAAAGTATAATCTGCATCCTATATTTATCATCTAAAAAGGTTTTTATCGTTTGCATAAAATCAGTATATTCTCTTTTAATAACAGTTTGATTCTTATAATTAATTACGTGAACAGTTCCATTAAATTCAACTTCTTGTATATTATATCCCTTTATTTGATCAGCATATATTAAAGGTCCAACCATATCAATTGCTATTTTTTCTAAACCTCCCTTTTCAGGAGTAGCAGTTAACCCTATATTAAAACAATTACATTTAAAGAAAAGTTCATATCTTGTATCTGTTATATATTCAGGTAATTCATCATAAATTACAGTACCAAAAGAATCAAAGAAAGAAGTAGGAGCATTCAAAAGAGAGTTAACAATAGCTATAACTACATCTCCATCTTCTTTTTTCTTTCCATAATAAAGGCCAATTTTACATGATAAGAATTTACTTAATGTATCATGTGCAGCTAAAAGAGACTTCTCATCATAAGTTACATAAAGTGCTTTCTTTTTTATAGAAGCAATAAAGCCTATAGCTAAATATGTTTTTCCTAAACCAGTACCCATAACTACAATACAACCTGTTCGAAGAGGATCTTGATCTTTCTTTAAATACGCATTAAACTGATCAATAACATAATTTAGAACTATCTTTTGATTATCAGAATAAAGTGCTTTTGAATAAATTTTAATATCTTTAGACTTCAAATAATTAATAATAGGGATATTTTTTATAAATGGTTTTATCTCAGGATTAAATAAAGAAGTTCTAGGAACTAATATACCTCCAAGCACTTTTTTATAATAAGGATAATAAGCCTTTTTTAGATACTTACCAAAACCTTCCATTCTTTCAAAAGTATATTCTTGTGTTATTATATTAATGAGCTTCCTATCTTTAGTTTTAAAGAAAAGACCTTGAGTCATCAGATATATTTCAACAGACATATTAATATATATATCTATATAATAATCAAATTTAATTATTAAGATATAATCAATTTTGATATTTAATTTGAATCATAGATATCTGACTCTAACAACTTATATATAAGATAATAAAATAATGAGCAATATTTATTATTTTTTTTCAAAAGGCTTACTATAAACAAGATGCTTTTGATTAAACTTATGATGAAGTTAATGTAAAAGTCAATCAACTAATGATGAACTTGATATACTTTTGATTAAACTTATGATGAAGTTAATGTAAAAGTCAACCAACTTATGATGAAGTTAATATAAAAGTCAATCAACTTATGATGAACTTGATATACTTTTGATTAAACTTATGATGAAGTTAATGTAAAAGTTAATCAACTTATGATGAAGTTAATGTAAAAGTCGATCAACTTATGATGAACTTGATATACTTTTGATTAAACTTATGATGAAGTTAATGTAAAAGTTAATCAACTTATGATGAACTTGATATACTTTTGATTAAATTTATGATGAAGTTAATGTAAAAGTTAATAAACTTATGATGAAGTTAATGTAAAAGTTAATCAACTTATGATGAACTTGATATACTTTTGATTAAACTTATGATGAAGTTAATGTAAAAGTCAATCAACTTATGATGAAGTTAATGTAAAAGTCAATCAACTTATGATGAAGTTAATGTAAAAGTCAATCAACTTATGATGAAGTTAATGTAAAAGTCAATCAACTTATGATGAAGTTAATGTAAAAGTCAAT
>Ga0255184_1000036_pt1 | contig 54600 bp, 66 predicted proteins | sample Miss_Cont_RepA_0_FD_189954 | JGI IMG/M metagenome (GOLD analysis project Ga0255184, IMG submission 189954) | Freshwater microbial communities from Mississippi River, Louisiana, United States - Miss_Cont_RepA_0h | ecosystem: Environmental > Aquatic > Freshwater > River | place: USA: Louisiana...
ATCAACCAATATAGACCTTTATATCAACCAATATAGACCTTTATATCAACCAATATAGACCTTTATATCAACCAATATAGACCTTTATATCAACCAATATAGACCTTTATATCAACCAATATAGACCTTTATATCAACCAATATAGACCCTTATATCAACCAATATAGACCTTTATATCAACCAATATAGACCTTTATATCAACCAATATAGACCCTTATATTAACCAATATAGACCTTTATATCAACCAATATAGACCTTTATATCAACCAATATAGACCTTTATATCAACCAATATAGACCTTTATGCAAAGTTTGATAAACTTGATTTTTTATTGTTAATAAATTAAAGTATATGTTGACCAACCATTATTCTTATGTTGATGATAATTTATCTATCATTAATGAACCAACTAAACACATTGTATATATGTCAGATATAATTATTAATAAAAATGATAAAGGCAGATATTGGTGTTGGTGCTTTATAATTGAATCAGATATAGACTTAACTCAAGCTCATTTAAATAATATTAAGTTCTCAAATAAATGTTTTTATAGAACAATATCTGGAATGGTTGGATCTAAAGGTTATCCTAAAATATCAGTAGGTAAATCTGAACCTCCTTCTAATATAGGTAAAAAGAATGAACTTAATCAACTTTTACGTTTAATTAAGAAAGGCAATAAAGAGCTTGAAGATCGAAAGAAAAAAAATGGTTATCAAGATTTTAAAACATTTGATGAAAATAAGTTAGTTACCTTTGAAGAAATCAATACAAACTTTAATCTTTTACCTATATGTGAAAAATACAAACCTGATGGTAAGCCTGATTTCCCTCTTTTTGCTTCTATAAAATATGATGGTATATCTCTTTTGATGTGTTATCATGGTGATTTTAAAGATCATTATAATAACATTATTGCTTATACTAGAGGAAGAAAAGTAGCTTTAGGGTTTCAAGATTTAAGAGATCTTATGTTACCTATATTAAAAAAATATCCAGGATTAGTAGTAGTAGGTGAATTTTATAAAAAAGGTATTCCAAGAAATAAGATAAATTCAATACATGCAAAAAATGTCAATGGCACACTTTTAATTTCTGATATGGATTATATGATTTTTGATTGTTTTTATCCTATACCATTGAATATATCTATTCCTGATATTGATGATATTTTAGATGAATACAATGCGTCAATTATAGTAGATAATGAAATAAACAAAGAAGCAGAAAACAAGTTAAATTCTATTATTGATCAATGTAATTCAGATAAAAGCGATCTAATTTATAGTGAAAGACAAGATCTTTTATATTCAATTATACCTAAAGATTCTAGAATAAAGCAAGCTGTTTATTATAAATTTGAAAATAAAGATGAATTAGATGAGTTTCATAAACAGATATTAAAAGATGAAGAAGAAGGTCTTTTAATTCATAAGGATTGTTTAAATCAATTTAGTTTTAAAAAGGCTAAGATAAATCCTAAAGTATATAAATTAAAAGTATATAAAGATGCAGAATTTAAAATAATAGGTTATCATTTAGGAGAAGGACATGCATCTGAAAAGATAATATTTATTTGTGAATGCGAAGGTGGTCAATTTAATGCCGATGTTAATTTTGATGAAGAGTCTATGAAAGAATTATATCAAAATATTAAGAAAGATAAAAACTATTACAATGGTAAGATGGCTGTTGTTAAATATGAGCAGATAAGTGATAAAGGTATCCCTTTAATTGCTAAAGTTATAGATGTTCTAGATAGTGATAATCAATAAGCACTATTTTGAACAATTGATTTTTTATATTATTAAAGATGAAAAACGTTGATATAAAGCAAGTTGGTGATAAAACTCAAATTGATATTTATATAGATACAAGGGATAAAAACTATAAAGAGACATTTAAACTTATTAAACCTTTAATTGATAAATATATTAGAGATGACAGTTTTAAACCTTCAAAAACTCTAAAAAAGCATTTAAATCTTTCTGATGATGAGTTTATTGGATTTATAGATCTTTATGTAGATACCTATGATAAGGATTCTTCATATGAAGATATCAAGTATTTAATGATTTTAATTGTTTGTAATGAAAAAATATTGAAGGGTATGACTAGAGTTTATATAGAAAAGTTAACAAAGCTTTTAAATAAAGATCAAATAAATGATCTTTTTGAAGAAGATATTAAAATGTTAAAAGATCTTGCATATGAGATAATTTACGATAAACCAGATATTCATTTTAAATTTAAATGCGTTGGATTAGTATTTTTAAAGTGCGTATTAATGGGATTTAATAGTAAAAAATTAGGATTGATGAAAGGCAAAATTGATATAATAATGTCTTTATATAGATCTTATTATCCTATTAAATATATGAATGACACTATTTTAGGATTAAACTCTGGATGCACATGTGATCAAATAATAACTTTAGAAAGAGCTATTAAAGATTTAAAGATATGTCAAACCAAAATAACTGAAGACGAATACAATAGATTTTCAAATATTCTTAATAAAAAGAGTTTTGATTTATTTAATAAAAGGTGTCCAAAGTGTAGAAAGTAAATTCTAATTAATTATTTTTTTAAAAATTGATTATTTAGACAACTAACAACTATGTCTGATTTTGTTGAAGCTATAAAGACCATTGATTGGAAAAATATTAACAATGAACCAATAAAATACTTCAAACAAATATCGATGGAATTACCTTATTATAAATATATGGAATTACCTAATTGTCATTTAGGTCAAAGAAAGTTACTTTTATGTGAGATTATGTTTTATAATATTTTACCTAAAGATTCTATTATTATTTATTCTGGTAGTGCTGCAGGTATTCATACTCCTGTTATGCTTGAATTATATCCGACTTTTAAGTTCATTTTTATAGACCCTAATTATCATAGAATGGATTATGACTATCATTATATTTATAAAAATGAATCAGTTATAGATAAAGATAATAAGGCTTATGTAAAAAAGCGAACTAAAACAGAAGATCAAACTAAAGTTTTTGCTAATGGTTTTAGTTATGATATTTATGATAATAAAAGTCACGGATCTTTAGAAGACTTTAATATAAAGCTTTTTGAAAAATCTAAAGTTTGGGTTATTCAAGATTACATGACTCCTGAATTGGCTAGGTCTTTATATAAAATGCTTTTTAATGAAACATTGTATCATGTTTCAGATATAAGATCAACAATGTTTGAAAAAGATAGGCCAACTGATGCTGATATATTACACAACTCAGCTCTTCAGATTTTGGTACATAAAGAATTAAAACCTAAACTAGCTTACTTGAAGTTTGTAATGCCTCCATATATGAGACGAAGGGATGAAGTTATTCCGAAAATAGAAAAACACGAATATTTACTTAAATGTAAAGAGTTAGGATATGATTTCATTGATTCGTATAATAATGGAACTATGCCTTATTTTGAAGGAGAGATATTTATTCAACCTTGGGCTCCAACAACTTCTTCAGAATTAAGAGTATTAGTTGATCAACCAGATTTAGTAAAAGCTATTAAGTTCTATAATATATTGGAATGTAGAAAGAAAATGATCTTTTATAACATATTTAGATGTTTTATTCCTACAAAGGGTTTTAATATGAAATATAAAAAATTAGGATATGACGCATGTAATGATTGTGCATTAGAGATAAAGCTTTTAGAACATTTATGTAAATCTAGAGGATGGGATTTTAAAAAGCTGCATGATTTTATGAATGAAGTTACAGGATATAAAATAACTGGTAATGTTAAATGTCCGAGACATGGTCATTTAATAGAGTATGAAGGTATTCATTTTAAATTTGATATTGAATATATAGATTATGAAGTTAATGTAGATTAAATATAGTTATAGATTTATTATTGTGAATCTTTATTTTTTATAATAAAATGAGTAATCAGTGGGAAATAGAAGCTTATGAATCTTTTGAATCAGTTAAAGCTGAAGCAGAAAATTCAGAATGCTATATGTATATTTTAGGTCAATTCGGTCTTTGGTTAGAAGATCGAAAAGATAAAATATCTCATCAATGTTATCAGGAAATAATTGAAGGTATAGCTTTAATAAGCACTACAACGCTTTTAGAAAAAACTTTAATGATTAAAGCTGCCGCTTTAAAAAACGATTTAAAAGAAATAAAAGAGTTTAGACTTTTAGTCGAAAATAAAAAAGAAAAGATATCAAGAGAATTATATCAAAGATTATTAGATCTACTTGATAAATTAGATGAAGAAGTAGATTAAGGTAAATTTGAGTTTTTGACAACAATTGATTTTTTATTCATAACATAACATTCGGGTGGTGTACATACGTACAGCTAATAAAGTGATCGATTATTAGTAAGAGGATTAGGCTTGTTACCTAATTGCTCACGCTGAATTAAACATTATAGATCAAACTCCTTCTCCTGTAAAAAGGGAGATGTGAGTTTTTTGTCATATAAAGATTTAAGTATATTGTATTATTTTTTACATATAATAAAAAACAGAAGGTTTAATAAAAAACTCACATCTCCCTTTTTACAGGAGAAGGAGTTTGGTCTATAGTTTTAATTCTGGTGGAATGGCGTTTGACACGTGTATTCTAAAATGTATGCGACCTATACATCACCTCGAATTGTACTATGAATAAAAAATCAATTGTTGTCAAATTTGTAAAAATAACAAAAAAGTCACAACTCCCTTTTTTAGGAGAAGGACACGGTTTAAGACAAACAATAATATAAGGTTGGCAATCTTATAATCATTTACTGACTACACCATTTTCGTAATCAGCTGTTACTCAGTAACAATCTCTCAAATGCAATATCTGGGAACTAAGTTCCACATTATGAATAAAAAATCAATTGTTGTCAAATTTGTAAAAATAACAAAAAAGTCACAACTCCCTTTTTTTAGGAGAAGGACACGGTTTTTATGACAAGCAATAACATAAGGGTTTCAATCTTATAATCACTTACTAATTACACCATTTTGTAATCAGCCGTTACATAGTAACAATCATGTTTTTACAAAATCGGGAACTAAGTTCCACATTATGAATAAAAAATCAACTGTTATCAAAGTTGTAAAATAATATACATGGGACGATAAAACATTAGAACTATTATAGAAAATATAGTTGTTAATTTTTTATATTCTTATAATAAATGGAATTAGATCTTTATTTACATTTTATAAATGATAGAGAGAAATTCAATGTACTTTTAAATGAGATTCAAATGAAAGATAGTGATGAAGCTGTTAAATTGATGAATAAAATTATATCTAATTTTGCTATTGAAGTATACTTTTATAAACAAATATGCACTTTAGCTCAAAAAAAGGAAGATCCCTTTAATACTATACTTTTATTGAAAAATAAAAAGCCATTATTTATTGATTTAAATGAATACAGGAAAATAAAAGGCCTTTTAAGAGAAGTCGAAAGAGCTTTAAAATATAATTTGACATCTAATATAAAGGACGACTATTTATAAAAGTCTTCTTATTTTTTGTCTAATCTTTTAAAATGTTTGAATACAGTATATTGAAAGATCTTTTAATTGAGTATGATGAAATTAGAAGTACTGAAGAATGGGAATACTTTATGACAAAATTAAAAGCATTTTTAGTTAATCTAGATTGGGCATTAAAAGAAGGCGATATAAATGAAATTGATTATAAGATAATTAAAGGTCATATTGAAAATATTAAACCAATTGATTTTATATAATATAAAAGATGAAAACAAATCAAATAAATAAAAAAGACATAGATGCTAATAATCCTTTTTGTAAAAAGATAAATGAAGCTTTTTATAATAAGATACAAGAAGATATTAGAAATATACAATTAAATCCAAAAGGAGCTTTAGTAGACAACTATTTCCTTTCTCTTACTCATTTAGAATTAAAAGAATTGATGAAAATAGATAAAACAACAATAATGGCTTTCTTAAAAAGATTAATAAGTCAATATATGTATCATAATCCAGAAGAATTAGGAAAAAACTTTAATGAAATAAATTGCTTAAATCCTAAATCTTGGTATCCTTTAGCCCCTTATTATTATGGTGTTATACAAATACGAATTAAAGAAAATAAAAGAAAGATAAAACTTTATTTTATAGTAAAAGGTATTTTGGTTAAATATAAAGATTATACTATAGCAGATGGTCAAGAACATCAAATGCTTAAAATAGCTTATCATATTTTAAAAGATGCTGCAGATATAGTAGATTAAAAAATTATGAGGTATATCTTATTTTTTATACATGATATATTTATTCTTTTAAAACTAATAGACCTTCAAAGGTATCACCTTGTGGATTACCAGCAATAACAATATATGATTTATCTTGTTTTATTACATATATATCTTGATCTATATTGATATTGTTGGTCGCATATATTTCAACATTGCTTCTTTGAAAAGTCTGTTTTTTGGCATTGTCATGATAATAAAGAGCTTCATAGTAATTCTTAAAATACTTTTTTATTAAACACTTTTTAATTGATTTTTCTTTATTGATTATATCTAAATTGACTATACTATTAATTACATTTTCTTCATGTTTCATCATAATGTGCTCGAATTTTGTACGTCTAGATTTCATATTTAAACCAGTTAAATTATTGCATTCTAAAAGTACAACTTTATCTTTTGGTCCTCTTATCATGCAATCTAAACTAAAGACTTCATAAGCTAATTTAGATTCAGGATAAGGTCGAGGTTTAACTAAACTAACAACTTTTTTATATATCTCTCTAACTTGGTTTAAAATATGATCATCTTTAGGATAAATAATATCTTGCGAAGTCGATTTAGCATGAGTATCATGAATACCCTTATTTAAAGCATCGTCATTTTTATAAGGGTCTGCGGCAGTTAATACACGAAATTCTTCATGTAATTCAGAGTATCCCCAAGATGTAACAATAAAGTATATTCTTAGATGAAATTTAACTGCTTCCGCATTTTCTGGATGATAATTAACAAATGTTTCATTTTGAGGGTTATACAATTTAGGGTCATTTATATATTCGCATATCACATATTCTACATTTTTCTCAAATGAGTAATTTCCATAATCTGTTTTATTATAACATACTTGTATATCTCGGCCTCCAAAATATAAACTTCCAGCTGGTTTAATTATGCATGGAAATTTTATTTGATTAATATCTATTGGATATTGCTCAGCCATCAATTCCGGAACATTTTCATAAAGTCTAGCTTTGTTACATATATTATCGACTGATTTGTCATCAACAACAGATGTTAAAATAGATTCAACTCCATAGACCTTTTTTTTAATATCTCCCAGTCTACCATCATCGTTATATAATCTAAAATCAGAATTAGTAAAACAGTCTTGTAAAATGAAATTCTTGAAATACTTATGATAATAAATATGTGGAACTCCCATAGAACCAAAGATATTATAAGTTTTAAAATGATTAGGTTTAGCGACACTAACATAATATAGATATTCTTCTAATTCTATTCGATTTAAAACAGTTATATATTTGTATTCATTAGCTAATATAGTTTTACGATCCACAGCATTATTTAAACAAGCTATTATTTTTACTCCTTTAGATTCCATATTTTGGCATAGAGACGAAGGTCCAATATAAGTCATTTGTTCAAAATCAGGATAAACAATCATACTATTACTGCTCGCATAATTGGCTTTTAAATTTACATTAAAAGAAGGATCTATATAAGTATAGAAAAGATGTTTAATATGATTAAAAGACCATTCATGCATTTCTTTTTGAAATGCTTTAAACATAGGGCCATTTGGATCTTTGCCTTCCATTCCGGGTGTTCTATTACATTCTATTAAATAGATTTTTTTTTCTTTATCAAACATAACATCTAAACCTAATATTTCATAGTAATTTAAAGATGGTTCATAACCTTCTAACGAAAATTTAGCTTTAGGTCCATGATACATATTCATTATTGCTTTCTTTAATTCAAAGATCTTTTCATATCTCCAATCATCTTGATTAATTGAAAAATCTGTTTCAGTGGTTTTATGTCTACTATCGTGTATATATCTATCTGTCCAGTTCCCTTGTATATATTTTTTTCCGGCAAGCCATATATGTGATGTTCTAAAAGAATAAGCTCCCCAATTAGAAATCATTATATAAGTTCTTATATGGTATTTTCTTTGAGTATTATCATTGGAATGACCTAAATCTTTTAAACTAATGGTATCAGAATTTAAAATATAATCACATAATACATAATTTTTATAAGGTGTAGTTCTTTTTGAATTAAGTAATTGTATATTATCTATTGCCCGTTGATAACCTTCTTGGTTTTCGACTACAAAAATATCATTTCCATGAGTACCGTCTGCTGGTTTTAAAATACTAGGTTTTGTAATCTTTATGAGATAGGGATTAGAACCAGTAGTCCTTTTAACTTTATTAGGATTCAAATAATAAAGATCTAAAGACACACATTTTGGTACATAAAGATCACCAAATGTTTTATATAAATTCGTTTTAAACAATCCTTTAAAAGAAGATGTTTGAGCAACATTGGTTACCATGCATTTAATGGTATATAAAGTAGTTTCTAAAACATTATACTTTAATCCAGGTATCCGATTATCATGAGTTTTTTCGCGAATTAGATAATCGACATATTGGTCAGGTTTTAATAAATGACAAGGTATAAATTGCCAGTCTTTTAACAAAAGATGTAAATCGAACTTTTGTAATCCTGAATATCCAGCAATCGAATATGTAAAATGAGTCTTTGGATTATCTAAAAGTAAAGCTTCTTCTTTAGTACAGACTATAGCTATTTGTTCTAATTGATTAGAAAGACTTTGATCTAGTTCTCCTTTTTTAATATAAACAGGTTTAACTGAGATATCTTCATTTTTAAAAAGATCTTCAAGTGAATCAAAATACTTAATAGTTTGACTTATAACTTTTCTATCTTTATGATAAAGATTTGATCTATGATAAGGAGTCTTAGTTTCTTCTTTTTGATTATCAGTATTTTGATTACTTCTATTATTATCAGTACCTTGATTATTATTATTATTATTACGAGTATTTTGATTACTTCTATTATTATCGTAAAGGGTTCTAGAATTCATACTTTTAGTTATTAGAAATAAAAATCACTTTTTTATAATATAAATAAAATGTATAAATCACTTTCTATTTTGCTTTTTGTAATACTTGTAATAGTTGTAATATATTTTGTATGGTTTAATAAACCTGCAACTTTTTCTGATCCTACTCTTCAAGCAGAAGTTGATAAATTAGTCGAAATGGTGTCACCTTATTACTGCGATAAATTAAAAAAGGCTATTGATGAAGAAAAGAAAATTGAAATGGGATCAATGACTTTGAATCAAGCTTTGTCTACAATTGATAGTTCACCCGAAGTTCATCCTGATATTAAAGCTCAATTAAAAGCTATTATAACTGCCCTTTATAATTACTTATATCAAGATAATAAATTCAATAAATCAAATAGAGATCAACTATTAGACGATATATTTAACTACTTTTGCAAAAATGTAAATACAAATAATGTTAAGTATACAGATTTAGATTTAAATCCAATGATACTAATACCATCTTTTTATAGGAATTCAGATAAAACTAAAGAATCTAAAAAAGAAAGTTTTAGAAATCATAAAAGATATGATTTTTAATTAAGTACTTTATATTTTTTATGGAAAGATTAAAATGTATAAAAAGATTTGCGTTGTTTTATCTATTGTATTAATAATAGTTATTGCTTATTTTGCTTATTATGTAGGTAATTTAAATGAACAAAAAGAGATTTTAGAACAAGAATTAGTTAAAATCAAGTCTGGTATAAAATCAGCTGATTGTTCTAATCAACAAAGAGGATGGAAATTTTCTAATAAAGATCTTGAAAGAGAAGTTAACACACTAATATATATGATTAAACCTTATTATTGTGATAAGTTAAAGCTTTTTATACAAGAAGCTAAAAATAATGTATCTTTAAGTGCTGAAACATCTTTTAATATTAATGAATTAAAAAGCGGTATTGATCAAATGGGATTTGATTCTTTATTGAAGACACAAATTCATAAAGTATTTGATTTAATATATAGTGAATCAATCAATAATAATCGTATAAATATAAATAAAGTTAATACTCTTTTAGATGAATTATATGCTAATTTATGTGGGGATGTATTACCTTCAGATCCTAGAGCTAATTTAAATGTATTTATGAATAATATAAAGAATCAATATGGTTCTAAACCAATATATGATACTAAAGTTCAAACATCAAACACTGTAACACAAAAAGTTGAATCTAATATTACAGAAAGCTTTAGAAATCATAAAAGATATGATTTTTAATTAAGTACTTTATATTTTTTCAAGTTTATTTTAAATGAATGATATTAGTTATATCCTTATTTTTATTATTGTTGTTATAGTGTTCTTTTATATATTAGATAGGCTGATAGATAAAAGGATACAGTGCTCATCTGATTCTTTAAATAAAGATATTAAAGATATTATTGAAAATGCAAAAGATGAGATAAAACAAGAAATAGCCGTTGATGTTAAAAGTATTCATTCTCAAACTTATTCACAAGTAAGAGCTGACAGAGAAAACATGAGAAAATGTAAATATAATAATGGCTTTAATTAAGAGTAATTACTTTATATATTTTTTATATTGATCTTAAAATGGGTAAAGTAATTATTGGTATTTTATTAGTTTTGCTAATCTTAGGTGCCTTTTTAGTTTATAATAGAAAAAAGACTCCTAGTAATAATCAATCATCTTCAAGCAATAATTCATCTATAGGTAATCAATCTGTAGGCAATACTACTAAAGTTGAAAATACTATGGGAAATAAAGTCCCTGATTTTGATCCAAACACTCAACATAATAGATCTATACCAACAACTACAGGAGGAAATTCTATTGGGAATAAAATTGCCCCTGATTATGATCCTAATCAATATAAAAATTTAAGTGTTCAAGGCAATTTTAATGTTGCTCCTGGATCTGAAGTAAATACTACTAAAGTTGAATCCTCAATGACAGATCTTGTTCCAAATTATGATCCAAGCTACATTAATAATAGAAGGATAACAAGCGAACATTTAGTTAATATTTTATATAGTGATAAGAAGGATATAAACAAAAGGAAGTAAAGTATTATCTTTAATATATTATAATAAAAGAAATGAATTATAGCTTTTATTATTTTTTGTTTTAAAGGTAAAACTAAATATGAGTATGTCTACTAAGGTTTCACTTGCCATTAATTTGGTATTATTGCTAGTTTTAGCTTATATTCTTTATACATATTGGGATGAAATAAGCAAAAAACAAACATTTTTAATTGATCCAAATGAGCATAATAAATTCAAAAACTATGATTATTCTGATCCAAAAGATATAGCTTATGTATTAAATCATTAAATTATATTATATTAATCATTTCTTTATTTTTTAGATAAACTTAAAAAACACATGTTATTACTTTTGATTTTAATGATTGTATTATTAGGTCTAATCATAGACGATTGTACTTCTAGAGATCCATTAGTTGGATATAAAACTGAACATTTAAATCAAGGTAAGGTACCTTATTCAACAGATAATTTAAGAAAGGCTGATGATCTTAATATGTCTCCTCCTTTAGTTTTAAATTCAATGAAATCATATTACTCATATGATAAGAATTTTAATTCTTTAACTAATCCTTTAGGTTTTCCACATGAGGCTCCTTATATAACTAGACCTTTAACTCAAGATGTTCAAAATGTTAACTCTGGTATTGTTTTAACTAAACCAATTAAATCACAAGTTTTAGTACCTCCAAGAAAAGGAAAGAAAACCACTATTAGAGTATAAAACTAATTTAAGTAAATATCTTTTTTATATATTTATAAAATGTCGAATCTATTTCTAGCTTTAATAGTTATCATATTGTTCTCTTTTATTTCTTGTAAAAAAGAAAATAATGAAGAACCTATTGAATTAGCCTGTTCTAAAAAAGTAAATGATCCCTTTAATTTAGTATATGTTAAAAACCCAAAAGATCCAAGAAGAGATAACTTCGATCAATATAGTTTAAAAATAAGAGATCCATTTGTTCCTGAATTATTTAATTATAAAGATTATAATTGTCAGTTTTTAAAAAATGATAGAAATACTACTAAATTAAGATGTTATCCTTAATTATGTTTTTGTAATACAGTGTATCTCCAATATTCTTCATATTTTTTATCTGTTTCGCTTAGTTCTTTTGAAGCATCTATTTCTTCAAATAATTCATTAAAGTTCTTTGATTCAATTAAAGTATACTTGTTTTCAATAAATAAGTTTATAATCTTTTCAACATCTACTAAATGTTCTTCATAATATAATTGATCACTAAAAGGTAAAAGAACTTTAGATCTACATAATGTTATTTCTTCATTATCATAAACAGGTATAATAGAGTATTTTAAAATATCCTTTTCTTTTAAAGCTAGTTGGTAGTTCTTAAGCTTAGGTCCATCTAAACAAGTGAATGCAAATATACCTCCTTTTGCTAATAAATCATCTATAAGATTAAATAGATGATTCATTGAATTAAGATCTTTTATCATATAATGTATAGCAAAATTAATAGTTACCATATTAGACCATTCTTTATAAGGAATAAGTTCTTTGTTATCACCTGTCATAGTATTAAGATTAAGAACTGACAATTCTATTTTTCCTTCATATTTATCAACTCTATCTAAAAGTTCAGATAAAGCTGCAGTATCTACATCAATAACTAAAGCAGAATCAAAGTATTTTTTATATCTTCCTATATCTTGACCTTTACCAGCTCCAATATCTGTTAAGCATTTTTTATCTGTCTTTATTGTATTTATTAGACTGAAAATCTTATTTTTAATAATAGAATGTACTTTTGTATGAGCTTTGTAAAAATTAGACTTCTCTTGTTTAAAATAAGTGTCATCTTTAAAATCATCTAAATCTTTGATGCTTAATGGTACTATATATTGCTCCATAATTCGAGATGCAACATAATAATCGTTTCCAAAATAAACACCGTTTTCAAGCATTTGTTGTCTATCATCTCTTATTTTAACAAGTTCCCATTGAGCATTATATTTAAATTCTCCAATACAAGGATTATCTAAAAGATCTATTCTTCTATCTGTTTTCTTCATTTTAAACACATACAATAAAGGATTTCTTGGGGTTGAGAATTGTATTGGAAATTTATTAGGAAGAAAGCTTATTTTGGCATCCTTCATTATTTTATCATAATCTTCTAGTTTATAAACTGAAGCACTATCATAAGACTTTTGACTTATAGTCGTAAATAAATAGAAGACTACTTTATTATGTTCTTGAAATTCCTTTTTTGGATTTTCAGGTTTTATTATTAAAAAGTCTATAGTTAAATGATCTAAAGGTTTCCATTTATAAATTATAGAATCAAAATAAGGTTTATTTTCAGTTAAAATCAATCCATCATTGGGTATGTTGCATTCATTTAAAAGCTTTTCGCATCCATAAGAATGAGGTTTTACAGGTTTTTCTTCAATAAATATGTCCTTTATTTTAATCTCTTTTATAGCTCCCTTTAATGAAAGTATTCTATCTTCATAGTTATTAAAGCATGTATTTTTATCTTTATACAATAGATCATAAGATAATAATTTATTATCAATTAGTTCTCCTTGTATAATTAATGTGTTAAAAGGACAATTTTCTATCATTAATATTTTAGTTTCCTTATCATTAAGTAAATAACATTTTTTGTCCTTTATAAATAAAATTGTATTTATACCATCTGCCTTAATAGATATAAACCAATTATCTTTATCTTTCCATAAGTTTTTATAAGAATTCTTTTCTAAACCAATTGGATTGGGTAAAATGCTTTTTAAACTAAAGTACTTAGTAGTCTTTTGAGTGCACTCTTTTCTTAAATTACCTAGATATCTAAATACGAAGTTATTATCAGTAAAATCTACATTATGTACAATATCTATATCTGAGAGTTTTAAAGGACCTTTATTTTTATATTCTATTTCTACCTCAATAATTTCAAAAACACGAAGGGTAGGAGAATCAAAAGATACTGCATCTGACAGATACCTTTTATAAATCTCTACATGTGTTAAACTAGATAATTCAGCAATTCTAGATAAAACTAATTCCCATTTATCATCTAAATCATAAGTTACTGAATATTTAAATCTAACAGTATTAATCTTATTTTTATTAAAGTTATCTATAGGTATTTCTTCTTTTAAGTTCAGTTTATAATTATTATAAATGACTGAATGAATAAGCTTTTTATGAATCGTTACATTTGGTTTACCTCTTTCTACTCTCAAACGATTTCTTTCATCATAATAATCAATACATTTAGATATACGAAATAACTTATCCTTTTGAGAATTAATAAAATTCATAGCTTGGTGCTTATCCCAAACTAAAATAATTTCAAGTTCATCATCTTTATTTTGTCTTTCGTTATAAAGCTCAATGATATCCATTTATATCTCAGTTTAAATTTTAATCAATAATTTATTCAAATTTAACACTTTGATTTAACTAAGTATTATATTGGTGATATAATGTTTGTAAAGTCAATAAGAATTGATTTTTTAAGATAAACTAATAATGGATCCTATATTATATTTATTAAAAGAGTATAAAGAGTATACCTCTATAGGAGCTTTAATGTTTGTTAATAAAGGCTTTTATGAAAAAATAAAAACCTTAAACTTTGGAATAATAGAAGTTTGTTCTGAAGATATATACAATAGACTCAAATATTTGAATTGTTCTTTTAATATAAATTTTGACATAGCTCATTTTAATTATAAGAATATAGTAGGGTTAAATCTATATTATTCTCATCAAATTAAAGATATAAACTCATTAACTAATTTGCTTATATTAGATATTAGTTATAATAAAAATATCAACAATATAAGTAATTTAACTGGGTTAACTAAATTAAACCTTAATGGTAATAAACTTATTAAGGATATAAGTATGTTAACTAATTTAAAAGAACTATATATTGGCAATCGTCCTGTAGTAAAAGATATAACCAAATTGACCAATTTAACTATTTTAGATCTCAATTATAACGAAAATATTAAAGATATAACTAATTTGACTAAATTGATTAAATTGGATTTATCGCATAATAGAAACATTAAAAATATTGACCAATTGATAAATCTCACTTCTTTATGTCTCACATATAATGATAGTGTAAAAAATATAGATAAATTGACTAATTTAACTTATTTAAACCTTACTGGAAATAAACATATCAAAAACATAAATATGTTAACAAACTTGAAAGAATTAAGTTTAGCATCCAATGAAGGGATATCAGATATAAGCAATTTAACAAATCTTGAGTCACTAAATCTTTCATATAATAATATGATCAAAGATCTAATTACTTTAACTAAACTAACTAAGTTATATTGCTATCACAATTATGGATTAAACGATTTACCTAATGTAAAGGAAATTATTGGTTTGTGAAATAGAATTGATTTTTTAATATATAATATAAATAATGGATATATTTCAATTAATACCTTTTATTACACAAAATAGTGATGTAAATCAAGAAATAAAAACTGCTTTTGTAGATGTTTATTCTTTTGAAAGAAAGCAATTGTTTAAGAAGAAACTAAGATTTTATATAAGCTTCACTCAATCTCAAAATGAACTATTTCCTAGTTATGATGAATACCATATGAATATATGTGGTCATTATTGCTTTAGTTTTAAAAAAAAGAATACTAGCTTGCAAGTATTAAAGGCATATAAAATAGCTATGATTGAAGAAATAATGGATACATATTATAAATATAGTTTAAATCATTCATCCATATATCAGTTTTTAGTTTTATATGTAATACCTGATATGAAATGGTATTCATTTGAATCTTATTTTCCATCTACACCATAATAGTTTTTAGTGAAATTAGGTCTATACCAATACATTCTTGATGACCTAAATCGTTCGTCCATTTCAAATGTCTTCTTTTTTGACTGATCAATAGGCCATCTACTTCCTTGTTTAGTATCTAAATTAATAAGCTCAGTTTTAAAATTAATACCTTTATGAACCCATAAAGGATCATATCCACATTTAACAGGATGAGCAGCAAGCATTCTTTTGACATCTAAAATAATACAAGCATTAATATGAGATAAAGCACATCTTATTTTTCTATCTTCCATAATATAAAGTTCATATTTTAAAAGAGCTCTATCTAATGATTCTAGTATTTTAGAAGCCATAGGAGTGTTTACTTTATTTAAATAATTGTGATAGATCTTAAACAAAATAGATACAAGATATTGCTTGTTTTCTTCACTTAAAACTAAATAATCTAAATATTTCAAATAACTTGACTTAGGTGTTCCCCTACATATAGTTCTTGAAAAGTCACTAGATATCTCTAAATCTTTAGGTACAAACATCTTTTGAATAAATCAAAAAATATATAAAATGTATAATTTATTATTTCAAAGCATTAGTAATCTTTTGGTGTAGGTTTTCTAACTCATCATCTGTTAATTCTTTTGTATTTAATAAAATAGAAGGCACACCATCAGAAGTAGCTTCAGAAAAAGCCTTTTTATTTTGATTTCTAAGAGGCATTAAAATGATTTTTAATTGGTTTATTTCTAATGAGTTAATAGAACTATTAATATCTCTTTCTTGTTTTTTACGATTCATACTCTTTTATATTTAAAACTAAAGTATTAATAACAAAATTATGGAAGATCCATTAAAGGTATTAATAAGTTTATGTAAAAACGTAATTAAAGATTTAAAAGAAGATGAATCAAAAGATGCTTTAGACCTTTATAAAAGGTTTGCATCTTGTGATAAATATAGGACATTTGCTAGAGAAAACCATATTGTTTTTAATGTATTAATATTTAGTAAAGTATGGTCTAAAAGAGCATTAGAGAAATATTTAATTGAGATTACTAAAGGGCCAATTGAAACAGATGATCAATTCTTTGAAATATCTAAAGCTTATTTAACTAATTTTGAACCAAGTCTTTTAAGTAAACATAAGATAGATAGATCAACATTTATTCAATTTTATATGAGTCAAATGGAGGATTATTTAAAATTCATAAAAGAGAAAGCATTAGAAGCAGAGAAAAAAAAGCAAGAAGAGCAAAAAGAAAAGGAGTTACAGATAAAAAAGAATAAAGAGTTACTTAAAAAGAGATTAGGTATTTAAGAAAATATAGCTTCTAAATCACCATATTTGTGATTTAAGTTCGATTCTTTTTTACCTCCATCTATGTTATCATAATCGACTAAATCATTTAATCCTCCTTTTTTATTGTTGTTTTTCTTTTTATCCTTATTATCTTTCTTATCCTTATTATCTTTCTTATCCTTATTATCTTTCTTATCCTTATTATCTTTAACTTCTTTAGATGTACTTGTTTTGTTAATACCCTCATAATCAACTAAATCATTATGCTTATATATCTTAGTTTGTTTTATGTTTGATTTTAATCCGTTTACTTGAAGCTCTTTTAAAGCTACTTCTTTAAAATCCTTTTTAATGGTAGGAGAATAATAGCTCATATCGCTTCCATATGATTGTAAAAATTTATCCCAATTTGCCATTGCTTTTAATTAAACTAATAAAAAATGATATTAAAATAAATGATTATTCTATATAAGTCTTTTTAATATTATTAATTTGATTATCGTAATTCATCTTAGATGCATGATAAAAGTCGTCTAAGTATTTAGATTTTTCAGAATATTCTTTTATTATTTCTAATATTGATTCATTAGCTTTAATCGTGTCTTCAAAGATTTCTTGGATACAAGCTTGTGTATCTTTTTCATTCAAAAGTTTAGGTTCTGGTATTACATATACTAAACCTTGTTCTTTTTGTAGAAAACAAGATTTCATGATATAAATAGTTTCATTATCCTTTTTTATAAGATCATCTAAAACATCTAAAAATACTTTCTTGTTCTTATATGTATCAGATTGATCTTTATTAAAAGGATATAACATATCACTTTCTTTTTTAGGTACAGACTTATATTTAGATATAGCCTTTTTATATTCTTCTATTAAAGGTAAAAGGTTTTTCACTTCATTAGAGTTCAAGCAAAAGGTCTTATTTGGATAAATACAAGAATGAGTAAATATACCAGTAGCAATTACTACATCCGCATATTGATCCCAATTAATAGTTTTAATCTTTAGTGATATCTTTTGACCTGTCAATAATTGAGGAATATTTGCATTACAAGTAGCATAGAGAGCTAAATAATCCTTTCTTAAATGAATAGTATCATTACTTCTACCACCTTTTTCGGCAATAGCTCCAATTATTAAATCACCAATTTTATGATTATCTATTAAAGCTTTAAACACAACATGTGATATATAAGAATCTTCGGAATAAGAAACAGCTTCCCATTTAGTGTATTCTAAAATTTCGATCACTTCTTTTATAAAGCAGTTTCTATTGGTCTTTTTTTCATATTTTTGTTTAACCAACTTTAAAACAGTTTCATCAGGATTTGAGTTATAAATATCCACGGTTTTTAATACAATAGTTTCAGTTAAATGAGTAGGGACATAACTCCAATTATTGTCGCCAAATATCTTAATCATGTCTTTACTGGTTTTAAAAAATATATAAAAATCAAATTTGATAAAATTGATTTTTTTATTATAAAAAACGCAATATGTCTTTATACAATAAATTAAATGTTCAATACAATATAACAAATCCAGATTGTTTAGCAATTAGTGGATCAGCTGTTTATTTCAATATTTTAAAAGAACAAGGTCTTATTAAAGGAGACTTGCCTGAGAATTTAGAATGTTATGAAACTGGTACAAAAGAACCTCTTGATGATTTAGATTTAGTATCTTTATCACAATATAAGATATTTAATAACACATCTTTGATTAAATCATATATTTTGGTATCTAATTCAAGAAGCCAAGAAATAAAAGATTTACTCAAAACACAGATAAAGTCTAATATTAGAATAAAAGATCTATATGATTTATTAAATGATAAATGCAAACAAATTTATACAGATTCAGAAGAAAATGTGCAATTGAAATATAAGAACAGTGTCTCAGTTCCTATTTTGTTAAATTGCACACAAGAAATGAAAGGAACTAAAGAGGAAAGAATAAAAGTAGCTCGCCATTTAATCGAAATATTAAAATTAATACCATGGCCTTTTAATGATTTTATAGGAATAGGTTTTACAAAAACAACTTTAAATAAGTTGTTTGAATTTAAAGAAGATGTAGATATTTCAAAAGAAGACATAAGATTGATTTTAAACAATATGTCAAGAGAAATAGATGTAATAAAAGAGAATCAAGAGATTATAGAAATGTTCTTTAATTTACATGGTAAAATAACAAGATCTGAGTTTAAACAATTAATTGACTTATTAATCTCCCAATAATCCGAAGTTTATATAATGCTAAAATTGATTTTTTTATTACAAAAAACTCAAATGTCGACTTCAACTGAATATCTTTGCTTATTCTGTGGATTAAAGAATCAATACAATATAACAAATCCAGATTGTTTATCAATTAGTGGACCAGCTGTTTATTTTAATATTTTAAAAAAACAAGGAATCATTAAAGGAGATTTACCTGAGAATTTAGAATGTCATGAAAATAGTGAGGAAAAAGATCCTCTTGATGATTTAGATAAAATCTATTTAAGTAATGATTATTATTTATGTGATATATCTTTATTAAATCCATATATCTGTATTTCTAATAAAAGGGATTCTAATATAAAAGATTTTATTAGATTAAAATTAGGCAGAAGTATTAAGATTGTTGAAATAATGGATCTATTAGATGGAGGATCTTTCGGTATGTATATGAATACATTTCCATCTAACGATGAAGAAGTAAAAATTATGGTTATAAAAATATTAAGCACAACAATAGATAGAATAAATGAAATTAGTGATTTTAGTATTAGATGTCAAGAAATAGATAAACTCATTAAGTTATTAAAAATATTCCCTATTAATTTATTAAATAAATTGAAATGGGTCAAAACTGTTATCTTTAAGCTTTTCGCATTTAAGAAAGATATTCAAATTAGTCAAGAAGATTTTGATATTATATTGGATAATTTGACAAAAGATAACAATTCAATACCAGAGAATAAAAAAAACGTTATTAAGTATTTATTTGGTCTTAATTTAAAGATGGATCAAATTGATTATAATAAAATAATAACTTTATTACTTTAAATATTAGCTGATTCAAAGATAAAATAAAAGTGTTTCTTTCCTGAATGAGATAACTCTAATTCTATAAGTTTATTTTTTATTACATCGCAAATAGTCACTATATTCTTATCTGGTATATCTAAATTATAATGATGTATTATACCCCATAGTTGATCCTTTTTAAGAGATTTACATATAATACCTTTCTTTTTTGTACGATTATCTAATATTTGTTGATCTTCTTTTTTATTCCTAAACATTATTTTAAAGTCAAATGTAATATCATTACCTCTTTCCATGAATCCATAAATATAGTCATCATTAGGTTTTGTTACTTTTGAAATACCAAAAGAATAAGGCTCCCATTTATTTTTTGAGTAAACAAAGGGTCTTACACCTATATAATGACCGACAGGTAAAACATCTGGGTGAACCTTCTTTTTCGAAAGCAAATCATTGAATTTAGTAAAAGTAGGCTTCTTAGACACAATATTACTTAAAGATGTATAAAGTAATCTTTTGTATCTATCTAAATGATCAGTAACTTGCTCGGTTATATAAGAATCATAATCATGAGTATTAATCTGCGAAGCATAAAGCACTAAATTAAATTTATCATAAAAGTATAAAACTCTCATATAAAAATTATGATGTTCGCTAAAGTTCTGTCCATCTAATATACCAAATATATACTTTATTATATTTTCACAATATCTTATGTGGAACTCTCTTGGATATTTATTTATATTAAAACTCATTTTTAATATACTTAGATCTCTATTATCTTTTCTGAAGTTGTCGCTCATTTCTTCAAAATCAATATTAATATTCAAATGATCTTCTAAATTAACATTATATAATTTATACATACCAGAAGATAAAAAGTTATATGATTCATTTTTAGTCATAATATAATATCTATTATATTTAACTATTTTGTTTTCTCCAAACTTAACACTTAAAAGATTATGTAAAACTAGTTTAATGTTATCTTCATCAAAATATTTAGGATTAACTTGAATGTTTATAGGAGTGTTTTTTACTTCTATTAAAAGATCCTTATAAGTCCAAACAGGTGATTTAATAAAGGTAGCTCTGATAATATTTTCTATCATAGTTTGTTCTTCATTTTTATAAAGTATGTTAAAATATCTATCATCAATCTTTTGTGGTTTTTTTATTTTTGAGAAATCAATAGGATCATCACTTAATGGGTTACCTTTCGTATTAATAATATCTTGATTTATAAATAGATCTAAACAACATCTATTCAAAATATCGTTTATTCCTTTATTGATATCAAATTTAAGCATCATTTCATAATAGCCTTTTTCTTCGTATGAAAGTTCATCTCGTAATAAAGAAGAAACTAATATATAAATGTTTATCTCTTGTTCTTCTGGTTTTAAAAGAACATGAGATCCAGAACGAATACTTCTACCTAAAAGTTGTATAAAGTCGCCTATATTATCAGTTTTAGACAAACATATAAATTTACGAATGGCTTTCATATCAATAGACTCTTCTATTACTTTAGATCCTAAAAGCAAAGTTATCTTTTCTCCATAAGAGTTTGATTTATCCGACCAAACACTATATATTTTATCTCTTACATCTTGATTAACTTCTCCCCAAATTGTTACAAAATAAATAGGTGCAAATTCATGATCTTTAGAATTATGATCTTTCATTTGTTTTTTACATAATCTACATATACTTGTATTTATAGGATAGTTTCCATATTCTACGAGTCCCTTTTCTAATAACATATCAGATATAAATAAAACACCAGAAGATCCAATTCTTTTATGATAAACTAAAGTCTTTTCTGTCTTTTCTTTTAAAAGTATATCTAAAAACTTCGCATATTTATTACTGTATTTTTCAATATCTGGAATAATAGGTACATCATAAGCACCTACTTTTTTCTTTTCAGCTTCTTTTGGGTAATAGTAATCAATGATATATTTATTATCAGAAGATAAAGAATTATTAATACATACCTCATCGTATTTGTTTTGCTGTTCTTTAGTAAAAGGACATCTAATAAATTTTAAATGAGGTATAGTATTGTTACCAAAATAGTCTTTTGGTATTTTTATACTTTCACCAGCAAATATTTGTCTTGGATATAAAAGAGGATTTCTAGTTTCTAAATAAGATATCTTTCCATAAAAGGTTTTAAATATAATCTCTTCAGCATTCTTGCATCCTGACTTTTTTGCTATTTCCGGACTTAAGGTTTTCTTTAGTATATTTATTCCATTTACTTCATCAAATATATCTTCTTTTGTATATTTAAAATTCCAATCTAATATAGAGCATAATTCTATAATTTCAGATGGATCATTATTTATAGGTGTAGCAGATAAAGGCAATACAAAAACATCTTCTTTTAATGTGTCTAGAATATATTTCATTGCAATACCATAATTATTTTTAGAGTTAGAGTTATAGAAACTATGGAATTCATCAAGTATAATAAAGGAACCTCGAAATTTATCCATTAAACTCTTATTTATTTTTATGACACCTTCACCTATTAGCCCAACCAAATCATCATAATTTTTAGGAGAAACAAAAGGAGGTATTATAAATATTTCATTATAAAGCTTTTCGAATCCCTTGAACTGATAAAATTTATCAATAACTAATTTCTTTATTCTCTTCTTTTGTTGCTCATATTCAAATTCCATGTTTTCACTTTTTAATTCTTCTAAAAGCTCCTTTAATTCTTGGGTTACAATCCCAAATGTTGGATCATTAAGTAATTCTTTAATAAAAATATCCTTAGTTTTACCTATTATAAAAACCGTTTTGCCTCCTAATTTTAAGAAATTATAAGCACATACTAGTGAACCTTTTGTTTTACCAATACCAGTACCCCATTTCAAGAAAAACCTTTTGACATTAGAATAAGATCCAAAGAATCTTAAAACAAACCTTTGATAAGAATATAAATTAAAGTCATAGTTAAAATGATAATATAGCTTATTAAGAGTTTTTATATCTTCTTTAGTTTTAGTAGAATTAATTGGGTCTAATTTAAGAGAAACAAACTCTTTATAATTAATGTCTTGATACATAAGTGTTTTATATATAAATAAAAAAGTAATGAAATTAACTAATAAATCAATTCTTTATTATAAAAACATATAGAGTTTTTTGAAACAATCTTTATAATCATATATAAAGCTTTTCATTTTATTCTCTTTTAACTTCAATGAATATATTAAAACATTATCGATAATTTTGATATTATCATTAAAAGTGTGATCTTCGCCTTCTATTATCTTTAGAATATCTTCTTTGTTCATACTTTTAACATCATCTAAATATACTTCCCATTTTAGATCACCTGATCTATAAAATAAAAAAACTTGGCCAGAATTATAGCAAGAGGGACAATTACAAGAATCTTTTATATAAAACAGTAAATCATTCATTTTAATTATTAATGGTTTTTGTCTTCAAAATAAAATTGAATAATTTTAAGTTTTTATATAATCATGATTAAATATGATATCAAAAGGTATATTACTCTTACAACACACAAAAGAAGGTAAAAACATTTTATTAGTAGAGAAACCTTATACTTATGGTTTCGTTGATTTTCTAAGAAGTGGAAAGAAGATGTTAAATGAGAAATTTGTTTACACTCTTTTGACTGATATGACAAATAAAGAAAAAAAGGATCTTTTAACTTTGCCTTTTTCTAAACTTTGGTTTAGGGTTAATTCAAAACCATTTAAGTTTGAAGACGAAGAAACATTTTTATTAACAAAATCACAACAATGGTTTATTAAAGCAATAAATTCTTTATCAAAAAAGAGTTTATGGGAGATACCTAAAGGTAAAGGAAAAAAAGGTGAAACTGATCTAGAAACAGCTTTAAGGGAATTTGAAGAAGAAACATCTATTACAAAAGATAAGATCAAATTAACTGGACAAGTAATTAATTATACTATTAAAGATAGAGGTCTTTTCCCTGTAATGTATTTTGTAGCTAACACATATGAAGATATAGAGATAGATAATGAAAAGATAGATAAATATGAAGTATCCAATGTTAAATGGGTACCATTAAATGAAATATATAAATACAATGGATCAGAAGTTATAAATGCTTTAATTAAAGAAGTAGATGGATTAAAAAAATAAACTATTATATATATTACATATAATATCTTTTTGGGTTTATATTAGGGAACCTACATATTTTTTGTATATCTATTTTTGGACAATATCTCATCTTTATATTGCTTTTAAAGACCCTTTTATTGAGAAAAGCCCAAAGGGTTTTTATATCTTTATTTAAAGAATTTGTTCTTTCGATTGACTTTATTGTATAATTAGATTCTTTTATATGTATAAAGTGTTTATCTCTACAATCGATAATTAGGTATTTATTGTTATTGTAATCAAACCCAACACAAGACATCGAAATTAACAAATATGCTAGAATAGAATCTAGATTATTAGTTAATAATAAATGGTTTAAAGACTTGTTTTTCTTAACTTTACATAAAAGTTCATTATCAGGCAATATATCAATAATTGAAAGCATATTTTTAATCAATTCGTTTCTATTAACATTATCATAAATTTCGGTAACCTCGACTTTATTTTTAATTAAAAAGCCTATATCACAAGTATCAATGATATAGCCTTTTAATAAAGGATTAAATATTTCATTTATCAGTCTACATGTTTCTTTTTTATCTATATCTCCTTCAAAATAAAGACCTATATTTATATCAACATACATATCTAAAATATATCTATCTTTAATCATATCTCTTAAAGAAACTCCATCAAATCTTTTAACTAAAGCTTTTAGTATACAGTTCATCTTTTGATATAAAAAAATCAATTTTAAAAGATTAGAATGAACCAATAGATGGGATAATAGCTTTTAAAACTAATGCAATATTTCTACAATATTCAGTTAAACTTCTATTATTCCTAGGTATAACACAGATTATTTTATCTAAATGAGGTACACCTAGTAAATTATCTCTACGATAAATAATTACTTGTTTATCTGAAGATGAATTAAATAGTAGATTGTAATCTATTATAGTACAGGATTCTATATATCTTGACTTTATATGAGTTTTGCATCTTTGATAGACTAAATAAGTTACATAAGAAATCATGCTATTTAATTCTAAATCAGAACTTATGGATTTAAATATATTAAAACTTGTATCTTTTTTTATCATTACTAGGTTAATTATCTCGAGTATATCTTTAATAGTTTCATTCCTTATTCCTGATGGAGGGCTATATTTTAATATATCTCCTTTTAAATTTAAATAATATATCTGATGTTCAATATTGAAACTTATAATAAATCCCTTTAAGTATAATTTGAATTCTTTATTTAAACAGTCAGCAAAATGCGAAGGAATTAAATCTAAAGAGTAATCAATCAATTTGATATTTATATAATTATCTAAGGTATTTGAAATTACTAATTCATTAAAAGTTTTTGTTTCAAAAGAATTTATATAATCTTGTAGTACTTCAGATTTATTTTTGCTTGCTGATTGTATTTGCATCTTTAATCAAATAAAAAATCAATTTTAACATAAAGACATAAATCTGTATTAGTATACTTTTGACGAATATGAAACAATATATTTGTTAAAATTGATTTTACTTTTCAATAAAACCTAATGAATTCGTTCAAATACAACTCAAGTAAAATTATGGGTTCATCTGTTCAATTAAAGACTTATTCTTCTAATAGCTATATTAATAATTTACATGAAAATGTATCATCTAGTGTATTTCATGATTCATTAAAAGCTTCTGTATCATATAATTCTAGCCAAACATATCATAAAACTATATATTTACAAAAGCCATTAAAGTATTTATTGAGATCTCTCATGACAACTCAAGAAATAAAAGAACTAGAAAATTGCAACCAAAATGAAGATTTTGATGAAATATTGATCAAAGGAAAACAATATAAATTATATAGAAAAAATAGTAATCCCATTATCATTATTATAGAATAAAGTAATGAAGAGGGTAATATAATATTGTATTATATTGCATTTATTGATATATAAAACTAGTTTATAATTTTTTATATTACTTGCTTTCATTCATTTGTTTACTTAAGAATGTTAAAGTTGATTTTTTAATAATCAAAATATGAATACTTTAGTTACTAAAAAGGTTTTTGATCGTCAAGGTAATGCTTTTAGTCTTGAATTTATTAATGAGCAACAAAGATTAGTTATTTTAGATCCTGTAAAATATAAGCTTATTAATGGATGTGCCGGATCTCGTAAAACAGATACTTTAATTAAATGTGCTTTAAATGAATTAGAAAGTAATATAGTATTTTTAACTTTAGTGTCTTCAGTTACATATGAAATAACTACTCGTTTAAATGAAATAGGTTTAAATATAGAAAGAGAAAGGAATAACAATAGATACAAGTCTATTAATTCTTCTTCTAAAATAGAAGTTGTTAACTTTGATGCTTTTGTAAATCAAAAGCTTAATTATGTTTTAAAAAGGATAAAGCAAACTTTAGATGATTATGATATAACAGGTTCATGTTTTGAATCAAAGAGAGAGTTATTTTTGACCTTTCTTCAAAACAAGTTATTTAAACCAACTGGTATATCTTTGATTATAGTAGATGAAGCACAAGATTTAGATATTGTTCAAATGAAGATTATATATGAATTAGCAATAGCTAATCCTAAAATTAAAGTATTTATTGCAGGAGATATATTCCAAACAATATATAATAATATAAGTTCGTTTTCAGTTTTCCGCAAATTAAATCCTAAAAGCTTTGATTTAAACTATTGTTGGAGATGCCCAAAAGCGCATATATCTTTTAATAATTTCCTTTTAAGACAACATAGGGATAACTGGGTAATACCTGAAATGCAATCATCGAATGAAAACACCTTAGATAAACCCTTTATATTTCCTCATTATGGTATATCAGATAACACTTATGCCTCTAAGAATGCTAAAATAATAAAAACTATAATAAGAAATCTAATGTCTTTTGATGAAGAAATACAAAATGAAGATATAGTAGTTATAATGCCAACTTCAAAAGCAAATAAACTTTATCATCAATTAGAGTGCTTTTTAGATAATGCTTATCATATAAATACTGAAGGAGATGGTTATCATCAAACTATTGATTGGACTGTTGTTGGAAATAGAACTGCACTTTTATCAATACATGGAGATAAAGGAAAAGGACATAAAGTAGTGTTCTTTTTAGGTTTATCTCAAAATAGTTTACCTAACTTTTATCATAATGAAACAGATTTAATTCCTATATCTCTTTTAAACATAGCATTAACTAGAAGTACTAAATATTTATTTGTAGGTTTTAATACTATCCAACCATCTATTTATATACAAAAATATTTAGATTATACTCAGATAACTAAAACTTTAAATATAGAGCCTTTAGCTTATCATAGTTGGGATGAAAGAAAATTAGTAGAACCTTATGAATCTATAAAGGAAATAGTTAAAAAAAATATCTCTTATAAATACAAGTCATTTCAAGTAAAAGAACCTTTATGCAGAGTTGATGGAATTAAAGATATATCTAAATCTTTTGAACATTCAAAAGCCTTTTTAAATCAAATTATTGAGCCTTTAGAGTTAACATTCGGAGAGTACCAAGATTTAAATATAGAAAAAGATAGAAAGGAAATTTATTATTGTTTATTAGGTCAAATGAGTGAAATATTAATACAAAGGATTATTCAACCTGAATCTTTATTTCAAAGACTGGAGCAAAATCTTTATTATACAAATGATGATTCGTTAATAGTTTATAACTTAGATTACAGAACTATATTTGGTTATGATTTAGTAAAATATCTATCTATACATCCTGAATCTTCATTTAAAAAAGAGATTTTTAATAAATTCATGAAATCGGTCTCTAAGAAACGAGTTCTTATAAATCATGCTTTTCGCGAAGTTGATATAAAACCCTTTTTAGATATACGAATTAATAATGAAGACTTTAGTTCTTCTTATCTTTGGAATATAACCCTTCTGTTAAACCAAATAGAGAGTTTTAATTATAAACCATTCATAAATACACTTTTAAATGCATTTGATGATGATCTATCTATATTACATGGAAATATTAGATTATATGCAAATAAATTGGTAGATCCTACTTTTGAAGTAGATGTTGATATAGAATCTGATTATACGCGTGAAGAAATATCTGATATATTTGCGCAAAAATACTATGAAAACCCTGAAAATAAACCTGCTTATTTTAAAAGAATGATAAAAGGTAGATTAGACTGCATCCACAATGTAATATATAAAGATAAATTAACTCAAGAATATAAAGAAACATTAGAAATACTTGAGTTTAAATGCAGTGGATTTGAAGGATGTTCACAAGAATGGATAATACAAACTTATTTATATGCTCTTTTGTATTATTATAATAAAGAAATAGATGTTAAAAGAATAACTATAGTTAATTTTAGAAAAGGTAAATCTTTTACTTTTAATATAAGTGTTACTAAAGATGATCTTATAAATGCTATAGAAGTATTAGGTCCTAATTTTAATTGGCATCAAGTAGAGCTTGAACATTTCAAGAGACTTATATATAGTGCTTAATTGAAATAATTGATTTTTATATTATAAAAATGGAGATGTTTATACCTTATGAGATATGTGAAAGAGTATTTACTACTAAAGAATGCCTTTTAATTAATAATCATATACATACATTTATTATTAAGAATTTAGAATGGTATGAAGAAAATCATGATACCTTTATTATTAAAGTCCCGAATTATCCATTCCAAAAAATAAGATTTCAGATATATATTATAAAAGACAGAGAAATAAAAAGAGATTTTAGAAGGAAAAAACCTATCACTAAAATATTGACTAACGTAAAGATAGTTTATATTTCAAAAACTAGTACAATATATTTAGAACATCTAATATATTTTATTGATAAATTCTTCGAAAAAGATAGTAAGAGATCTTTTAGGCTATATAATTATGATCCTCGAGCAATCGATATTTTAAAATCTAGGAAGAAAAGCTTTGTAGAGAAAAAGGGTATTTTACGTATTACAAAACAGCCTACAGTATATAGAAGATAATATAAATATAATAATTGATTTATTTTTTAGTATAAAATGATTTATATACCAAATGATATATTGCTTCAAACCTTTAATACAAAGAATTGCTTTTTAGTAAACAAGTATTTACATAATCTTCTTTTAAAAAAACTAGAGATACATCAAGAAACACAAAACCATTTTTATATTAAAATAAAAGATCATCCATTTCAACATTTAGAGTATGTAATCTTTTATAATCAAGTTGAGATAGATTATCTGATTCAGAATATAATTCTTAATCATAACTTGATTAGTTTTATTAATTGGTTTTTTAAGACCAGATCACATAAAAGTAGAATAGGATTAAAAAAATTCAATCAAATAACAAAAGATATATTAAAAACGAATGGGAAGAAATATATTATACATAATAACATATTGTATATTAAGAGGTAATTTTGATATTAATTTATAGTCAATAGATATTCTTCTATTTATATTATTATATATTTTAAAACAAAGACCTTTTAGTTTATCGTTTTGAAAGTTAATGCAAAAATTGATTTATTTTTTATAAATAAAGATGTCTGTATCATTCGAAGTTTCTAAGAAAATATATAATCATATTATAAGCTATTTTCAAAAGACTCGATCAACTGGAAATATTGGATCTTTATCATTTTGTGAATATAAAATTGGTGACAATATAAGACCTTTTATATATATGTCTTTTGAAGATTTCTTAAAATGGTTTCAAGATAAAGAATCATTAATAAACTTATTAGATGAATTATGTAAATCATATGGAAAACGCAAGAATTATGTTGATCGTTATTATTTTCCTTTTACTTATGATATGTCTTTGTTTGACGAAGAAACTAATATTGAAAATATTTCACTAAACATTTTAAATACTATTAATGATCAAAAAGATGTGATTTTGAAACTTCAAAAATCTATTGATGAGACTAATATCAAGAATAAAGAATTATTAGAACATAACAATAAACTTAAAACTGAGAATAAAGAAATGATTATTTTACTAAATTATATGGAATTAGAAATATCAACTCTAATTAAACAATCTAGTATAAAAGAATGTGAATATTTAGTTGAGATTGATAAATTAGAAACACAGATAAAGGCATTAAAGCAAACTTTAAATACGACTCAAAATGACTTAGATAAATATAAGAAACAAGTTAATCAAATCATTAACATTGTGAATATATAAATATATAATAGTAATTCATAAAATTGATTATTTTTTATACTAACATGACGGATTGTTTATTAGAAAAGATAAAATTACTTGAGAAAGATATGGAACTTTTATTAATAGAAAACAAAAGACTAAATGATGAGATACAGCAGAGAGATAAATTTTTGTTAGCTAATTTAGATATCACAGATCGTGATTTATTTAAAAAAGAAGATATTCTGTCTATACAGGAAAAGAAGATTAAAGATTACGAAGATATAATAAATAGGCAAGAAAAAGAATTAGTGGATATATTGAATGCACTAAATGTTTTAAATAAAAGATGCAATGACTATGAAAAATCAAAACAAATCTAGTGAATGTTTATATATTGTTAAAATTGATTTTTTAATATAACAAAGAATGTCCGAAAAAATATCTGTATCTATTAAAGTTTCTAAGAAAATATATGATCATATTATAAGTTATTTTCAAAAGACTCTATTAAGTGGAAATATTGGATCTTTAATATTTGATAAATATAAAAGTGATGATATAAGACCTTTTATATATGTGTATTTTGAAGATTTCTTAAAAGGACCTCAAGATAGAGAATCATTAATAGAATTATTAGATGAATTATGTAGATTATATGGGAAACGCAATAATTATATTAATCGTTATTATTTTCCTTTTACTTATGATATGTCTTTATTTGATAGTCAAGTTAATTTGTGCATTAGTAATAAAGATAAAATATTAAGTATTCAAATAATAGATTTATCTAACAGATTGTTTTTATTAAGATTCTTTTTCAAATTATCTAATATACAAGATTTGAATAATAAATTACAAGAACGCCAAAAAGAAAATGATTCATTAAAGATAACTTCCAAGTTATAATAAAGCTTATTAAAATATCAGCCTATAAATTTTGCTAAAATTGATTTTTTTAAATAGTAAATTAAGAGTAAAGATGTCTGAAAAGATACCCGTATCTATTAAAGTTTCTAAGAAAATATATGATCATATTATAAGTTATTTTCGAAAAACTCTATTAAGTGGAAATAGTAAATCTTTAATATTTGATAAATATAAAAGTGATGATATAAGACCTTTTATACATGTATCTTTTGAAGATTTCTTAAAAGGACCTCAAGATAGAGAATCATTAATAGAATTATTAGATGAATTATATAGATTATACAGAAACCAGTGTTACACATATGCTAGTTCTTTTACTTATGATATGTCTTTATTTAATGATGATAAAGATAAAGATAAAGATAATGATAAAGATAATGATAAAGATGATAATAATGATAATAATAAAGATAATTTATGTATCAGTAATGAAAATCAGTCACATGATATTCAATTAACAGATTTATCTAATAGACTATCTTCGTTAGAATCTATTTTAGATTTATCTAAAGTAAAAGATCTAGAGAAAAAATTAAAAGATAGTGAAGCACAAAGTCAATATTTATTAGAGCTATTGAGAGAACGCGAAAAAGATAACAAGATATTAAAAGATAATTTTAAAGCTATAGCAAAGCTCATTAAAGATTCTGGTCTATAAATTTTAATTAAATTGTTTATTTTTAATATATTAAAATAACTATATTTAATTAAAAGAAGTATAGTTAGATTATTATATTTAATAAAATTGATTATTTTTTAATATAAATCAACATGAATACTTCAGATCTTGAATTGAGATTAAGTAAAATTGAATCTTTACTAAATGGTTCTTCTAACCAAGAAAATACTGAATTAGCTGAAAAGATTGAATGTATTTCTGAACAAAACAAGATTTATCTTAATGATATCCAAAAATTGAGAGATTCTAATGAATCTTTAAACATAGAAATAGATCAATTAAAAAACAAAAGATCTGATTTAGAAAATACAATACAGCAATATGAAAAATCATTGTCTGAATTTAAAGTTCAAAATGAGACTTTAACTGAAAGTTTATCTAAATATATTCAATCTATAGATGTATTGCAGAAGGAAAATAATACTCTTTTAAATATCAATACAAAATTAGAAGAAGAAATTACTAATCTTACAGGATTTCAAAAAGCAACATTAGATTTAAATAAATCTATTCAATCAACAACAATAACAAAAGAAATATTTAGTCTTTTTGAAGATGCTTTATATCAATTAGAATCTCAAATAACAGAATATCGAGAAGTTGTGGATTGTTATCAATCATTAAAATTTGTAACTTATTCAGAATTAGAAGAAGCTAAAACACTTTTAACTAATCAAGAGATAGAATTAAAGGAATTAAAAGAAGAAGTTCTAATCAATAAAAACAATGAGAAAATTTTATTAAGTGGAATTCAGTCACTAAAAGATAGATTAGAAATAGCTGAAACTCTTAATAAAGATTTGATTGAACAGATGGATAATATGTAATAATTGGAATTACCTTTTTAGTCATAATATAATCATTATATAGTCTGTTTATTTTTTTACTATATTGAATTTAAAGTTGTTGTTTTTTAACAATCATGTCATTCTGTCAGACTGTATCTTTAAATATATCTCGTTATATATATGATATCTTGAGAACATTCTTTATCGGAGCAGATACTAATGGAGGTAAAAACAATGCTCTTGTTTTAAAATCATATTATAAATATTATTCAAAAGATGGTTTTCGAGGTTTGTCTTTTGAAAACTTTTTAAAAGGACCTCAAGATAGAGAATCATTAATAGAATTATTAGAAGATGTTCATAATAATTACACTAAATTTACTTATAATAAAAATATATTTGATCAAATGATTATGTCTAATCAAGATAATGATATAATACAATTAAAGATTGACAATAAAATACTAAAATCTGATTTTGATGAAAAGGAATCTTCTTTGATAAGTTTGAATAAAAGATTCAATAATACAAGAAAAGAGTATGAAATTTTATTAGAAAAATATAATCATCTATCTCGTAATCACAATTTATTAAAAGAGGATTATGTTAAGATAAATGATGAAAATAGAGTATATCGTGAATTGATGACAAACTATAATCAAAAAATGCAGATTATTCGTGATTTATTATAAAATTGATTTTCTCTTTCAATAAAACAAGAATGTCTGTTTCAGTTGAAGTTTCAAGAAAGATCTATGATTATATTATTAGTTTTCTAAAAGATAATTCTGCAAACGGTAGTTTAAATTCTCCAATATTAGATAAATATCGAAGCTGCAAGAGCCACCTTTTCAAAAACGCCTCTTTTGATGACTTCTTAAAAGGACCTCAAAATAGAGAGTCCTTAGTTAAGTTATTAGAAGAAATGAAAAGACTGTATGAGTACCAAAATTTTTATTATAGTTTGGATCTATTTCAAACAGATGATTTGGTTTTAGAAGATAAAGACAAGATATTAATCAGCGATTTAAATAGAAGGTTATCTTTATTAGAATCCATTTTTGATTTATCTAAAATACAGTCTTTAGAAGTAAAATTAAAAGAAAAGGAGTTAGAATTCCAGGATTTAAAAAAAGAATTAGATGTATATAAACAAGAGAATGAGCTTTTAAAAGACCGTCTAAAGTCTGTATCTAATATTATTCGTATGTAAATCTTTAAATGATGATAATTAATTTTTTATATTAAAAGCAACAATGAGTGATGTTGAACTTAGATTAAATGAAATTGAATTTTTACTGAAAGGTAACCCTAATTTTAAACAACTCGAAAACGGAAAACTCAAAGATGAATTAAATGTTATATAAGTATAGAGATTTAGGTTGTCAAAATTGATTTTTTTGCTATTAAAATATTTAACATGAATTCTACTTTTGATATAACTTACTTATCTCTTAATAAGGATAATACGATAACAGATTTAAGTATATATCCAAACTTAACTTGTTTGACTCTTAGTAATAATGAATTAATAACAGATATAAGCATGCTTACTAATTTAGAAGAATTAGATCTTTTATATGATAATAAAATAAAAGATATAAGCATGCTTATAAATCTTAAATATTTAAATCTAGGAGATAACCAATCAATAACAGATATAAGCATGCTAACTAATTTAAAGTATTTAAATTTATCTTGCAATGATAAAATAAAAGATATAAGTATGCTAACTAATTTAAAGTCTTTAGATTTATCTGGTAATCAGGCAATCGATAATGTAAGCACTCTTATCAATTTAAGATATTTAAATCTAAACTGTAATCAATTAATAACTGAGATAAGTATGTTGACTAATTTAAAAGATTTAGATCTTTATAGTAACAACACCGTTGAGGATATAAGCACACTTATAAATCTAAAGAATTTAAACCTTTGTTGTAATCGATTAATCGCAGATATAAGTATGTTGACTAATTTAGAAGATTTAAATCTAGCTTTTAATCACGAAATTGAGGATATAAATATGTTAATAAACTTAATTAGATTGGACATATCTTATAATCAAACAATTAAAGATATAAGTATGCTAACTAATTTAAAACATTTAAATCTTACTGAAAATGAAACTATAGAAAAAACTTATAAATTGTTCGATTTAGTTGAATCAATTATTTGCTAATAACTTATTGGATTTGATTTTTTATTTATAAAAAGGACCAATATAAACTGGGATCAAAACAAAAAAGATTGCTTAGACTGATGTCATAGAGAAGCCTTTTGTCCAAACTACGAAAGATATTGTAAAAACAATTGCTCTACAACTTGGGATAAAAAAAGGGAATTTGGATTCTAAAAATAATAATGGTCGTCAACAAACTGGTATTAGAAAAGAACCTGGATCAAGAGGAGGAAATAGATGGTAAATTATAATTCATATTTACAATAATATCAATAAAAACTCAGCTGATCAAAGCTGACATTTTTATAATAAATGAATAATTACACCTTAAAATGAATAATCGTATTTCTAGTTTTAGTTATAGCTTATATCAAGATCTACATGAAAGATATCTATCAGATAAAGATTTTTATATAAATGATAATATATTTTGTGAATCGGTATATAATGTTTTTCTCTATGTAGCGACATATTTGCTTGTATATCCTACTCGATTATTGACTTTAGAAGATAAACAAAGATATAAAGAAATGGAAGTGTTTATAAACCATTTTGATGAGTTATTTAATCAAAAATATAAATATAATATTCAGTATTTTTATAGGAATTATTATAGAATTTTGGATAATCAATAATTGAGCTTTCTTATTTTTTTTTGATCATGATAAAAGATGCGAATATATATATTCGGTATTTTAATTTTTATATTTATAATCTTGCATCATATGTATGTAAATCCACAACTAAGAGGTATAGATAGGGTATTTGAAATACAAAAAATACAAGATCATGAAGGTATAATATGTTCTTTATCCTTTATGTTAATAGGTCTTTATTTAGGACGTAAATACCCTCATCATTTATAAATTATAAAAATACGGATTATCTTTAATAACTAAACCACAATAATCAACAGGATGATCAGAATAATCAACAGGTTTATAAATACCAGCTTCATAAGCTTCTTCTAATAAATATTTAAAAGAAATCCAAAAGTCTTTTTCATGTCCCCATGAATCAGTCATTAAATGAGCCAATTCATGCAAAGTTACAAACATCAAAGTATTGTCATCAAAAAACTCGTTATTTTTATTTCGTAAACAAAAGGCAAATATCTCTCCCTTATTTTCCATATAAGCAGTAGTTCCCTCAAGATTAAAAGGACTATTTTCTCTCATCTTTTGCCAATCATATCTATGTAACAAGTTATGTATTTGTTTATCATTGGCTTTTCCTTTTTTTATTAAGTGTTTCAAAAGCTTAAGTATTTTAGCATTCACTTGAGCCATTTTATCTGCGGCTAATTCCCTTTCTTTAAAATGCTCATGTACTTTGTATTCTTCTCCATCCAAAGAACTCTTAATTTGAACAAAGTTTTCTACGGAGTGTTTATAATAAATCAATATTAAAAGAATAACAAGCAAGAAATAAGAAATGTATATATTCATCTTTTTACATATGAATAAAAAATAGAAGAATGAATTATATAAAAAACATAGATATTAATAAAGAGTACCTTTATTAATGGAGGAGCCTTTGACAATCTATGTTTATGTTTCAAACTTAAATACGATGTAATTCATATCTAAGTTTAGGATCAGTAAAGTATTCTTGATTTTCCATCAAAGATTCTTTATTGGCCCATATGCGGCGAGCAATACGAGTTCTTTCCGGTTTACTTTTAGCAGTCTTTAATTGATCTTTTAATTCCTTAATAAGATCGACTATTTCCCAACCAAATGTATTCCAGTTAAAATTCATATTTGTAATACAATAAAAAATCATCTGTTATTAAGCTTGTTTTAATCTAATTATTATTTTGCATTAAAGGTTTTTTCAGTTATATTACAAAAAATGAAAGTCAACTTAGTAGTACCTAATAAGAATGATTTTGAAATAACTAATACTATTATCTTTAAAACTAACATTTCTGTAAAAGGAGGGAATGACTTTTTAGATAATATTAAGAAAGATCTAAATATCAAGGATAAAAAAGAAAATGAGAAAGTAGAATTAAAAAAGAATACAGAGATAGATGACATAATGTTATTTAAGGAAGACTATTTCATAGATATTAAAAATAAGATATCTACTATTATAGATATACCTTCTCATAAACTTCTTTTATTTGATGATAAATATCAGATCTTGGATTTTGAATATTTATTAGATGGGATTTTAATTGATCTAGATCCAAAAGAGCTTTTACGAGAATATAAAGAAGAATATAATGTATTGTATAAATATAAAGGATCTTATGAATTTATAGACCACACTTATCATCAAGTAGGGCCTTATTTAAAAGGAATCATAAATGTCTTAAGTATAGATAACTTTATTACTAACAATGCATTAATGGAAGAATACTATAAGAAGTTTTGGCCTTTCTATGATCCAGAAGATAAAAGTCAACCTTTTGATTACAATTACTGGATTAATGAAACTAAAATGTTTAATAAAATACTTGATACTAAAGCTAGGTCTACAATTTATTCTAATTCCTTAATAGGCTTTTATAATAAGTATGGAGGAGAAAGTATTAATTTAGGGAACATTCTAAGTAATTTAAACTTGAATGATATTGAAGCTGATTATGCTCATATATATGATAAAAAGCACATTTTTAAATACTTCGTCAAATACAAAGTACAAAGAAGCTTTGATTTTAATGCTTTGAATATAGTGTTTTCTCAACCCTTTAAATTCACTTTAAACATATACCCTAATTCAAAAGTACGTGTTGTTACCAATACTTACAATAAAAGTGTTGAAATAGTTAGATCTGATTTAGTTAGATTCTTACCTATTTTATTAAAAAAGATAGGAATAAAGATATTAGTTGAAGGTAAATTTTGCGAAACTTGTCCATTAGATGCATCATCAAAAGCTCTTTTTATTGATAATTTAGATATGACTATTAAATACAATGGAGCTATAACTAATCTTCTATTTAACAATTTATCTGATATTAATAACTCTTTTAACTTTATGATAAATTCAAGTGAAAAGTTAAGCAATAGATATGTTTTAAACATTCATAAAAATACATCATCTCCTTATACTTTGACTATAACTAATGAATACACAAAGCTTTTATTTAATATAAAGAATGCAAACTTTTTAGATATAGAGTTTTTAAATAACTTTATTACTTGTTATATATTTATGATTAACCCTGATAGCTCCATTCAATTAGATATAAATAGTATAAATAAAAATAAAAGGTTACATGAAAGAGATCCTATTGCTTATCCGAAAAAACTCAAGTGGGCAAGATTATGCCAAAATCAATGCCAACCTATTATTTATAATGAATTTGAATACAATAATTTGGAACCTAAGATCAAAAAAGAATGCACTAAATACTTTAATTTTACCACTGAAGAACCAGCATATTATTATTGTGCTCATCCTAAATTCCCTCATATTGGTTTTAAATCTATCAATGATATAGGTTTACCTTGTTGTCAACAAAGAAGCTTTGATAGAATGTCTAAAGATAAACAAGAAGAACATTTAGAAGTATTGAAAACACATGTTTATATAAAAACAGAAAGTAAGATATCTTCTAGATATGAGATGAGATATGGTAAAATTATCGCAATAGATAGACTTGTAAAACTGCCTTTATTCTTTGAAAAGTGGTTAGTTAAAAATAAAGTACAACTGCATTATGATTATAAAATAGTAGGAGTTACTCAATCTTTTGGATTACTTGGATGTTATTTAAGTGCTTTAGATTTAACTATAAATGATATAAAAGAAACTTGGATTAAAGATGTAATAAATGGTGAACCAATTTTTAATGTAAAAGAATGGAATAAGAAAATAATTGCACATTTCTTCTCTGTTAACATAATTTTAATTAAAGATAAAATAAGGGATAACAACAATCATTATCTTTTAGATAATAATATAGTAGATATATCAAAACCTTTTATGGTTGTTATGAGACAGACTTTTAATAAAACACATTATTATAATCCAATTTATGGTATCATAATTAAGCAATTTAATAAATCAAAAAGTATTGAAAAGAAACTCTTTGATAAAGATGAGTTCTTTGTTAAGAATTTAATTGTCTATAATACTGATAATCTTTTAGATAAAATAAGATATTTAGGATGGGAAATAGAAAAGACTTTTATTTATGACACTTTGATACTTTATATTCTTTTGAAGTTTAAGAACGATTATGTTTTATTTCCATTAAATCATCAAATATTACGTTTTGATGTGTTTGAAAACGAATCACCTAAATCTTATAATTTACCTATAAAGACATTATTGTTTGTATTAAATGAGCTTAATATAAGACCAGATATTCAAAATATACTTATTAATAAAGATGGATTACAAATAGGCTTTGTAGCTAATGATTTAGTATATCATCACAACCCTATCAAAGTAGAAGAAGAATTTGAAAGAATATATATTAACTATGATATATATGATATATATAAAAACATATATCAAAAGAATCCTCCTTTAATAGAATATGATGTAAAACCTATTATCAAAAAATTTAGTACAATAGATGAAGCTATTAATGATTTTCGTGATTATATATTATCTTATAAAAACGATAAGATAAGAGATAAAATAAGATCTATTTATGAGTCAAATAAAAAAGAAACTGAAAAGCTTATAGAAATATATCAACTAGTTGGAAAAGAAGATTATTATCTTATAAAGGATTCTTTTGATAACATCCAAAACATTATGAATAAAGTATATAAGTTTGATAATTTAGAACTTCATAAGTTAACGGAGATGGAAATAAATGATATAATCAAGCATTTAAAAAAGAAATACAATGAAGAGATAAGTATTTATTTTGCGACTATATTAAAAAATAAAATGCTTTTAGATAACTTTATTTCAAATAAAATAGAAGTTCATATAAACACAATAATAAAACATAAAGACGAGAATGTGATTGTTATTTAAGATTTTATATAATATGAAAATGATCCAAGTTGTCCAATATATTTAATATAAGAAGGGTTTGCTAGTTTATTTTTTTTATACTTTTTTGCATTTCTTTTAGTATAAGACCCCGTATTACCACGTATTAGTTTTTGAATATATAAAGTTATATTGTTATTATCTTTTTGAAATGTCGGATAAGTTCTTCGGATTACAATTAACCCCTTTTGATACTTAGTAATAGAACATGAGTATTTATAACAAAGATAACATATAAATACAATATCATCGTTCGTTGCATTATGAAATCTTAATTTAAATAAGTCGATATTTGATATTATATAATCCATTAATGAATGAGCATACCTCCTATATTCTTTGAATAATGAAAGATCTAAATAAACTTCTTTTATATTTTTACGGCAATTTATTAATTCTTTTAATAGATGATCAGGGTAGTCATTTATATCTATTTTATCTATATTATATAAATAAGGTTGAGACATCAAATAAACATTCTCTATATAAATGTTTTTATTAGTATCTTGATCGAAATAAACAAAATCATTCTTTGTATAATAAGGGTTTATTATAATATTTTTATCCTTTAATTCGTTATACCATTGTTTACAAACAAATTTATAATAACGATGAGTCTGATAATGAATAATAAAAGAATAGACATCTTTATTCAAATATGTTATTTTGTGTTCATTAAAATGTAAAATACCTTTTGAATAATATGCTTTATATTTTTCTAATAAAGTTAAATCTTCATCTTTAAATGATATTTGAATATCATATTTGTTATAATTATCTCTTAACCAACATATTAAAGATGGACTTAAAGATGCTTTTTCATTAACTATTAAAAGGTTATCTTTTTTATCAAATGTTAAGTATTCTTCTTCTTCATTTAAAAGAACTACTTGGTTTACATTTTCATAAAAATGCTCTTCATAAAAACCTTCTTCCATGTTTATTTTATATAAAAAATAAATCAATTATTATGAATAATCAGTATATCTCAGTTGTTGATGTTGAAGAATTAGAATCTTCTTCATCAGATGAATCAATTCCATTATTTATTTCTTTATAAGCTTCATAAAATGTATTATAATCATCGTTGTTTAAGTTCATTCTTAATTCTATATTATAATCATCTTGAGTATAAACTTTATATATTAACAAACCATATATAGTTTCAATCCAAGGATCATTACTTAAAGTACAGTTATTCCTTTTAGAAATCCATTTTAAGTTATTCTTTAATTTATTATCAATTTTTAAACTAAACTTAACATCCATTTGAGAATTATTATAATCCAAATAAATAATATCATCTATTATCTCGTAATACATCTTTTATAAAAAAATAAAATCAGTTTTTATAAAAGATTAATAAATGATTTATAATTCTCTCTTATTTCAATATCTTGTAATATTAAGCTAAAGATATTAATAGGCTTTAATTTTATCTTTATTTCATTAGTTACTAAATAGTTATCTTTTATTTGGACAAAAGGATCTAAACTAAGAGTTACTAAAAGATCTTTTTGTATTCGTTTTAAGTTGTCTATCAAATGATCATCTATTTTGAAGATGTATTTTAATTTATATCCTTGATAAAAGCAATAAAGTATGAGTTGTTTATTAATAATACTATATTCCATATTATAAATAGTTATGATAAATTAAGATTTTCTAATATAAAAAAATGAGCTTAGAAGACGAATATAAAACTATTCAAAAGAATATTGATCATCCTAGTATTGTAATGGGATTCAATATGTATTATCAGATATTACAACAATGTATAAATCCAACATCTAAAACAATGAGTCAAGAAAAAGCTCTTCAAACTCTTGATTTTATACTTGAAACTCTTGTATCATTAATTCCAGGAAAACTTATTAATAATAAAGAGATAAAAACTTTTATTAAAAAGACTCAGCATTATATTATTAATTATTATAAAGACAAAAAGATATCTAGTAGATTAGATATACTTCTTTTTATCTTTTGATATTTTATAATAAATGATTTATTCTATAAACATGGATATCCAACTTTCTACTGAAATAAACAAACATATTAATTTAAACCAAGTACCTTTAAATCTTGATAAACATGATACAAAGTTAATAATAGATTTATATATATATGCATGTATATTACAATCTTGTATTAATCTTAATACTATAGATAGAGTTTCTAAACAAGATATTCTACAAGCATTAATTAAATTATCAAACTTGTCAATAAATAAAGACAATCCTTTAAACAAACTAGATATTTAATATTAGACACATATAAATATATAGTTGATGATTGGAAAGACGACGATATAACTATTCTATTTGAGGTAATTTTAAAATACCTTAAAAATTAAAGATTAAGTATCAAGAATAACTATGTTTATTTTTTATAATAAGTGATTTATCTACTTTATAAAATGGAATCTTATAAAAAGCGCGTAAAAGATCTATCTAATGAATTACTAATAAGAAGTAATAGTGGTTATTACTGCAACCTTTATAGAATTTTACAATATTATTGGAATATACTAAAAAGATGTATTCAAAATCGATCAATAGCTAATTATGAAATCAATTTATTAGAAACATATATAAATTCTATGATAAATGATATATATATAAATAATGACTCTTTTTGCATTCAAGTTAACTCCTTTATTTTAGATACTTACTATCATATTCAAAATGATATAAAAAGTTCTAGTCTTACAGCTTTATTTGCCTTTTTCTATATAAATATTAAACAATGATATATAAAATGAAGACTTCCTATGAAGGATATTATGAAGGTATTGATGAGTTTGGTCGTATAGTTGTTGCACATAGTGATCCTAAATTTAATCATTATTCTTGGTTTAAATGGAAAACTAAAATAATAGGTGTTCCATCTAAAGACTTTATCGGTATAAACTTTGAAGGTTTAGCTTTACCTGATGAATTTAAAAAAGGCAGTTATGTTAAAGTTGATATCACTATACAAAAGACAAAAAATAAAATGACTGGAGAAGAACATAGAAAACTTATTATAGATAAAATGACAAGCATATAATATATTAATATGCTATTTTAAAATATATCTCTTCGCTTATAAGAAATGACTTATCATATTTTTTGAAATAGTTATTTAGTATTTGGTTTATCTGAATACCATCTTCAAAACCTTTACATGAAGAATTATAAGATGAGTTTTTAAATACATTAACGCATCGAATAATTGGTGTAATGCCTTCTGTTCCTAAAATAAACTTTATACCTAGACCTCTTTTAGATGTATTCTTTGGACTCAAAGATTGAATAATATTAGATTTATGATTGTATAATTTTACAAGAATATCTACAAGAATGTTATCTATAATATCTTTTTTTAATATCTTATAAAAGCTTTGAGAACTATATTCTCTCAATTTTTGCAAATTAGATAAATCGTAATTTAACAAAGATAAAAGATAAGAATCTTTAACCTTTATATCATTTATTTGATAAGTATCTAAAAGATTTAGGTTCTCATCTAAATAATCACACAATTCATCTTTGTTTAATTTAAAGCTAGATTCAACATAAAGTTTAATAAACTTGCGCAATCTATCTTTATCTGTGTACCGATAACTTAATATCTTATTGTTCAATATTTTATACATCTTGTCTCTATCTATTCTTGCTTTGGACAAAAGAGAGCTTTTGAAATTAATACCAGCAAACTTAGTTAAATTAAATTCTATTGTTATCTTTTTATCAAATATCTTACTTAAATACATTTTAAAAGTCTCAATAGTTTCATTTAAATAAGGATTAAAGGCTTTTGTTTCTTGGTCTAATTCAGTGATACCTGTTATATTAATAAGACCTCCAGTATAGAATTTAATATTATAAAAATGACCTTCTTCTTGGTTTGGATCATTAGATAAAAGGAAGAACATAATAGCTGTTTTAACTGAATCTTGGTATTTCTTTTTTGGTTTATCTAAAAGAGGTCTGCCTTTATTCGATATTTTCTTTTTTTCTAAGCTTATATTGTTCCATCTTTTAATTCTATAATCTTGACCTTTGATTCTTGGAGCAATAATATAAATAACCCTTTCTGTTGGTTCTATCATTTCATAAAACTCATTTATTTCAAAGGATTGATTTGCTTGACCTTCTACAACAACATTGGATATTTTGATAGGACCGAATTGATGATTATCTTTAGTCATCCAAGTGTCTTTACTACAAAATATATTCAAATTTAAAATAATAATACAAACAAATAATAAATGATTTTATAAACTTTGAAATACAATGGTTGCTTTTAATTTGCAAGAGTTCGATCATTTGATTAAAGAATCTATTAATTTGACTAAAAATATATCAAATGAAAATATAGATGAAAGATTGTTTAATCAAATTAAAATATTATCCGACTATTTGAAAAACTCCAATTTAGAAGAATTAGCTGAAATATCTTTAGGTTCAATTGCTTTTTATATTGCTTTAAATGATTTTATGAATATACCTTTTATTGACCCAAATGATAACGTATTAGCTTCAAACTTAATTGATATAATCAAAATAATCGGAAAACTTTATAATCATAAAAAGGTTAATATGAGAAAAATAGTATCAGTTCATGGAGCGGCAATATTAAATAAATGTAATATCTATATTATATTATATTTAAGAAGGCATATATTTATAGACGAAGATCTTTTTAATAAAACATTGAATGGATTTATTAAATTATACAGTCAATATATGAATACGCTTGGTTTAAAAATGATATTAGAACATTATGCAAAAGATATAATATATACTCGAATTTTAGATTTAAGGACAATTAGTCCACAAGTCACATTAAAATATAATATAATGTGGTACATAGCTAATTCTATACCAAAAAATGAAATAATAAAGAACTTCTTTTGTAGTATTATATTTCAAATGGTAGATATAGATTCAAATAAAATACCTCTTTTAGAATTATGGAAAAATAACTTACTATTAAATGATTGTTATATACAAATAGTTGAGGCTTATCCAAATGATATTTTAGTTAAAAGTAATATATTCAAAGATATTAAAATATGGTTAAAATTAGATCTATGAATTTAATCTTTCTCTAAGTTTAATAGCTTTTTGAGTTTCGCTAGATTTACCTTGATTTTTTTGTGCTGTAATTACAGTTGTAACCAAAAGATCTAAACCTATTTGTGAAACTGGACCTAAACCTATTAATTCTTTACCTTGTCTATATATAGTTGCTGTCTCTATTTTACGTTTACGCAAGCTAAGTTCAAAGGTATCTGATAAACCAGTTAAGTCGGGCTTATATCCAAGAACTGATTTTGTCCCATCAAAATAACCTTCTAAAAGACCTGTTCCAGCAATAGCAAAATCCATCACTAAAGAACGACCTTCATAAGATCCTAATTCACTTTCAAGATGAGCTTTTATCCTATTTAAATTATGTTGATCTATTTCAGGATTATTAATAAACTTCATATAAAGCTCGCAATCAAAATCTTTATCATTGAATTTGATCTCTTTTAATATCTCTTTTATACGAGTTTTAATAGTAGATAATTCTATATCTTCTAATTGTTTTTCAAGTGTGCTTACATTTGTATTATTACGATATGCGTTAGAATAATCATTGAACTTAATAAAATCTATATTATCAGGTTTTATAGGAGTATTATTATTAGTTCCAAAAGTAGCAGGAGTAGGCAAAGATGATGGAGATCTTTTATTAGTATTTGGGATAGCTTTTAATAAAATATCATTAATAAGAGCTTTAGTATCTATTTTAGGTTTAACAGCTTCACCTAAGATCTTAGATTCAATAAGAGCTAAATCTATGTTTTCTTTTATATATTCTTGATTAAAAAGTTTATAAAAGCCCTTTATATTGTATGGGTTATTAATATTTCTTTTAAAGTCTTCGAAATGTTCGGACATCTTTATTAAGATATATACTTATTCAGAATGATTATTTAAATAAAAAATAAGATCATTAATATTAACATTCTATTTATTAAGTCGATTCAAATGAGATTCTTTTGTATGTCTATCATATTGATCTCTTATTCTTAATAAAGAAACTTTCTCTATTATTGTGGAATAAATATCAGAAGATAAATCGAACAAGACCATAAAGAGTGTTATATAATATTCTTTCATTTTCAGTTGTTGTTTATACCAATATAATCTATGTTCCGTTTCTTTAGAATTCAAATATCGAGAAGGCTTTTCACCGTTTTCATAATAATATATAGAATTTTTGGTTGTGTCTAAATCGAAGATAAAGGGATAATGATTAGGTGTTAAAATAGGTTCAAAGTATAGATAATAGTCTACCTCTTTTTTATAAGATCTATATCTATTAAGACCTTCTTCAGCAAATACAATACTTGGTCTTTTTTCATAAGATAATCTCTCATATATATCTTTCACTTCCTTTAAAGTCATATTAAAACATTCTAATTTAGTATCTTTTAAACTACCTGTATCAATAAATTTACTCACTTCTTGTGAAAAGTACATTACGAACGTTTGATAAGATCTAGCATCTAAATATGTATTAGTTGAGTACCAAAACTTATCATGAATATTAGCAAAATACTTCATGTTTGTAATGATTTTATCTTCATTATTTAATTCAAAACCACTATAATAAGAACAAAAGTCGAAGCTATCAGAATTAGAATGCTTTAATTCACCAAATATACTTACAATATCGTATCCTTTATAGATTTTGTATTTATTCAAACGATGGATATAAGAAGGACTTGCTTTATTGATATTAAAGATATTGATCTTATTCTGATAAGAGAATAAAAACCTATCAGTGTAATAAAGATTTTCATGATCAATAGCAACTTGTGAAGCATCTAAATCAAAACCATTTAATATATCAGATATACTTTTAAACTTCCTTAGAATAACCTGTACTTTAAACTTGTCACAAAATCTGGTTTTTCCTTCATACTCGCAATAGTTATTATTATGGGTTAAAAGATATAGGTTATTTAATTCTTCAAATTTTATTAAAGTGTTAACATAATCTATATCTCCATACATAAATATATCTACATCACAATGATCAATATCTTTTGAATAATTCAACATACTGCAAGGTAAACCGCCACATACTACCATTCCTTTTAATAGCTGTATATTATACATTAAAAACAACATATCTTCAGAATACTGTGTATTATACACAGATACCAAAATATCGTCTTCTTCGGAATCTCTATCAACAGTATGTAAATAATTATACTTATTAGGATTTGTAATTAAATCTAGAATATTATCTATCATTTGATTTTAGTAATATTGATAATCAATTTTGATATTAAAAAATAAAGAGCCTATTATATAGATAATCAATTATTGCGTGTGACAAGAAATACTACTATCGTTATAAGTATCATCATCTTCATCAATTTTAGATTTTATATAATAATCTTCATCAGTTTTAGGTGCTATATATTTTTTAGTATAATTGTCATACAATTCATATATTCTAATTATAGATATAAGTCTAACTATGTACTCGTAAATATCAAAAGGTAATACTTTATCTAAAAGATATAATACTTGAGTATAGTATTCATTAATTTCTATTTGTTCCATCAATAGACATATCCTTTTCTCTTTTTCTTCTGAAGGCAATTTAGATTTATAAGTAGGTTCTGCAATCATATTATTTAACTTTTGCTTTAAGTCACCTATATTAAAGATAAAGGGATAATGATTAGGTGTTAAAATAGGTTCAAAGTATAGATAATAGTCTACCTCTTTTTTATAAGATCTATATCTATTAAGACCTTCTTCAATAAATACGATTTCAGGTCTTTTTATATTATCTATAATAAAATCTTCATAGCATTTTTTAATCTTAGATATATCCATATCGAGTTCTTCTAAACATGTTCCTTTTAAACTACCTGTTTCAAGATATATATCAATTTCTTCTAAAAATAAATTAGAAAATTTCTTCCTCTTATATCTTCTATGTTTCTTTCTTGATCTGCTACCTCTACCTTCATCAGCGTAAGAACCTCTTGAGTACCAAAACTTATCATGAATATTAGCAAAATATTTAATATTAGATATAACTTTATTTTTACCTTCTAATACAAAATCACAATAACAAGATTCAAAACTATTTATATTAGAATGTTTTAATTCACCAAAAGGACTTACTATATTATAACCTTTCTGTATTTTGTATTTATTTAAACGATGAATATAAGAAGGACTTGCTTTATCTATATTAAAGATATTGATCTTATTCTGATAAGATAATAAAAATCTATCAGTATAATAAAGATTTTCATGATCCATAGCAACTTGTGAAGCATCTAAATCAAAACCATTTAATATATCAGATATGCTTTTAAACTTTCTTAAAATAACCTGTACTTTAAAATTGTAATTGAATTTGTATTCGCAATAATTGTTATTATGGACTGAAAGACTTAATTTGTTTATTCTTTCAAACTCTAACAAAGTATTAACATAATCAATATCTCCATACATAAATATATCTAAATCAGTAGATCCACACCCTCCAACCCAGTTTGTTAAATTAGTAACAAATCCACCACATATAACCATTCCTTCTAATAGTTTAATTTTAGGATAAAAAGGTTCTTGAAAATATAAAGGTATATATTTAAAACAACGATGGATGGGATTGAATTTTTTGAAACACTGGAAGAATATTAAGAAATTCGTTCAAAGTTTTAATATTTAAATCAGCATTAAACTTAAAAACATTTAGATTAGATACAGATATATTTAATGATTTAATTATATCAGATATCATCTTTTAACCAATAAAAAAAATCAATTTTAATAACATAGTATAATTGTAAAATTGATTTTTTATTAATAAGAATTAACTTTAATAATTTAAAATGGATAATACGCTATCTATTTTCGATTTAGAGGAACTTTCAAATCTATTAGAAGAAATTCTAAAAGTTAAAGAAAAAACTGAACATCATACTGCTTGGATACAGTATATAATAAATAAAATAAATAAAATAAATAAAGAGTTAATACCCGTAGATTGAATTCATATAGAAAGGTTCTAAATCTGGAATATAATCTATCTTTATTCCTAGCTTTTTATCACAAAAATCAATAAACATAGATATATATCTTTTTATCTCTTTTTGATTAATATCAGGATCTTTATAATAAACTAAATAATGTTTTACACATTCTTTAGAACAAAAAGATCCCTTAATATGTATTTCTTTATCCCATCTTGTAATTATTGGAAAAGGTATATGTTTAAATTTTTCTCTACAAGACCAGCAAGGTATGTTCGTAGTTAAAGGCCATGTTTCTGTATTATATGTTCTAGGTAATTTTTCAACTATATCTATTATTATAGTTTTTTTTTGAGAATAATCCATATTTCGCTCCATTATAGAACAAAAATCTAGATCACTAAGCTTAATACCTTTAATTAAAATAAGCATTTTGATATAAATAAAGACCATTGAATACAAAAAATAATAGTGTATCTATTTTAATTAAATCTCAATTCAAGTAATTTAACATCAACTAGGAGTACATTAAGTACTCTATAAGATACTCTTAAATTACCTGTATTGGTAGGACTAAATACTTCAGTAACTCCGTCTGAATAATAATTAGTTGCATAAATTAAATTAAAATTAGTATTGTTTGAAGTGGAAGAATATCCACTTATACAGTCTTTATCATTAGGTTTATAATCAAAAATAATCATACTAGTACCAGTATCTGATTGATAACAATGAGGATTAAATTCTGTTTCATATTGGTTAAAGAAAGAACTATTAAAATCATCATAATATGTAGCTCCAATTGTTTTAACAGTTAATTTTAAAATAGGCTGTATTTGTTTCCATATATGTGCTAGTCTAGTTTCTATTCTAAATACTGGTGGACCAGCTGGATTATAAGCAGACATAAACTCAGGTATTTCAACCTTTTCTATTGCAAATCCTAAATTCCATTTTTGCAAATTATTAAAAGTAGCATCAGGACTAAAAGAATAATATATTCTTTGTAAAGGCCATTCTCTAACATTTAATTGAATAGTACCTGAAGATGTATTTATTGGTATAATATCTTCTCTCCAAGTTGATATTATTTCAACTTCTTGAGTTTTAACATATATCTCATAAATTTCTCTACTAACATATATTTCTTTAAAATAAAGATCCATAGAAGTGATAGTAGGGTAGGTAATTGGTCCATTTGTTGAAGCAACTGCTCCATATTGATTAGGATAAATATTTGGATTTGGTGGAGGTCCAGGAGATAAAATAATAGCCTGTTTTTCAATTAATTGATCAACAGTATTTAAAGTCACTTTAAATCCTATTTTGTCTAAAATACGATTACCCAAAACTTGATGACTCGCGGTATTAAACCAAAAACAAAAAGGATAAAATATCTCTAAAGGATCTTGGGTTACTTTAAATGTTTGAGCACCAATACCGTAATTATCGACTCTTTTAACTTGTGTGAAACCAGGATAAGCTTGTACTTCTCCTTGATACCTAGTTTCATTTCCGAGCATATTTAAATATGAAGGACGCTTTTCTTTTTGTAATTCATGATCTAAATAATGTACCATGTTAGTTTGAGTAAAACTATTTGACACTTGGCCATTTAAAAGAAGATCTACTTGATTAATCATTCTAGCACCTGGTAAATTACAATATCTTATCATATCTCTAGGAACATTGGCAGGTAAAGCAGCATCAGCAGAAGAAGCTGAACTTAACTGAATATCTAAAAATATATCGCCTATAAAATACCCATATAAAGGTATACTATAAGTAACTGTATTGCCAAAAATCATAGGGCCTGGTTGTTGGGTTGCTTTATTATAAATATAAGCAATAGGAGCAAAAGGCCTATATTCTTTTGTAATAAAGCAATTATGAGTTTGTTCTAAATCAATTAAATCTGGTAAAGGTTTTTGATCTGGTAATCCTTTTTTAGCTTCTGCTATTTCAGCTATACGCATTAACAATAATTCATTATCTATAAATATTTGATCTTTTTCGTTATCGGTTTGTAAAAGAACTTCAACATTAGACATTGTTTTAGTTTAAATACAGAATATTAAAATACTTTATTTATTTAATAAAAAAGAGTAAAATCATTATTTAAAGCACAGTATTAGATTTAGTTAAGTTTATTTTAAATATCTTTTCTTTTGAGTCTTTATTCTCCTTTTCTCTTTTAAATATTAGTCTAAAATCTCTTTTAGTTGAATGAGAACTATTAAGCTCTAAGGATTCAGTTTTAACAAGACTTTGAGGAGATTTAAGTTGTTGGCTCATGTTTTAAAGATGTAATAAAAAATAAGAACTTATTAAAATATAATGTTTTAAATTCAATCAAAAGATGTTTAGTTATTGTATTAATTAATAACTAAAGATATATTCAACTTCTTTTGTCTTAATCTAAGTTCATTTTCTTTCTTCTCAATTTCTTCGATTTCTTTTAATAAAGATTGCTTTTTAGCATTTAAAAGATCGATTTCTTTTTGATAAGATTTAAGCTCTTTTAATACAAGAATATCATTTTCTTTAGTTTTAATAGTTTTATCTATTTCTTCTAAATTAATACTAAAAACAGTATTCTCTCTATGATCTTCTGGTTCAATTAATCTAGATGGAACCTTGTTTGCATTAGATACTTTAGGGATTAAAGGATTACTTGTATTCCATATATCCTTTCCTTTTTTAGAGTTAACAGTGATAGATTTAATCGTATTAACATTATTATCAGGATTAGATTTCTTTGATTCAATAGAAGTTACAAGGCTGCTTTTATACTTTAGAAAATCCAAATATCTAGGATCTTCTTTATCTTCGACTTTAGTAAATTCAGTCACATAAATAGTATAGTTTTCAGTATTGCCTGTAATATATACTTGGACTTCATTTTTACCACATCTTCTATTACCGAAGAATTTAGAATTCTCAGCATTGAATGTATCCTTTCCGGATGCGAAAGTAAAATTCCCTCTAAACACATCTTCAATTAATATATTAAATTCAGAGCCAGTAAATCGGGTTTTACTATTATAAATGTTGTCGCTCATTTTAAAGTACTTTAATAAAGACAACTAATATTTAAATTACAAAAAAATCATTTATTGTAATTCTTTATTAAACATATTGATTTGTTTCTTTATTAATTTATTATATTAACATATAAAGCATGAATTTTGAAGAATTTGAAAAAGCCATCCAAAATAAATACGAAGGATTTGAATTGTTCCCTCAATACTATATTGATATAGAAGAATACACTAAATTTAATTGTCCAACGCATGGATTAAAAAAACAGGTAGCAAAAGATCTTTTAGAAAATGGATGTAATCAATGTCATAAATGTATTCATTCAAAAGATAATTGTTATTTATGTAAAGGTAACTTTAAAACCTTTGATGAATATTTAGTATTAGCTGAACAAGTTTGGGGAGATAGATATACTTATAAAGATCAAGGACCAGATATTGATGCTCATTGTAATAGACATTCATATTTTAGAGTAAATAAATATGATCATCTTAAAGGATCATCATGTCCAAAATGCTCTATTATTCATAACAAAAGACTTTTAGTTGCATTACAAGACAAATTCGGATTTAAATTAGATTATTCTAAGATCGAATATATTAATGAATATACTAAGATAAAATTAAGAAATACTGATGGATGGTTTGAAGAAGCACCTTATATACTCTTACCAGAAGGTTATTAATAATTATTTAATTATTTTAATAAATGATAGATGCATTAAGCATGCTTATTTTTTGATTGATATTTGCCAACTTGATATGCTTAATATGCTTTATTAAGTTAACATAAAAGTAAATAAACTTATGATGAACTTGATATACTTTTGATTAAACTAATGATGAAGTTAATGTAAAAGTTGATGAAGTTAATGTAAAAGTTGATAAAGTTATGATGAAGTTAATGTAAAAGTTGATGAAGTTATGATGAAGTTAATATAAAAGTTGATGAAGTGATGATGAAGTTAATATACTTTTGATTAAACTAATGATGAAGTTAATGTAAAAGTTGATGAAGTGATGATGAAGTTAATATAAAAGTTGATGAAGTTATGATGAAGTTAATATACTTTTGATTAAACTAATGATGAAGTTAATGTAAAAGTTGATGAAGTGATGATGAAGTTAATATAAAAGTTGATGAAGTGATGATAAAGTTAATATACTTTTGATTAAACTAATGATGAAGTTGATGTAAAAGTTGATGAACTTATGATGAAGTTAATGATGAACTTGATATACTTTTGATTAAACTAATGATGAAGTTAATGTAAAAGTTGATGAAGTGATGATAAACTTATGATGAACTTGATATACTTTTGATTAAACTTATAATGAAGTTAATGTAAAAGTTGATGAAGTGATGATGAAGTTAATGTAAAAGTTGATGAAGTGATGATGAAGTTAATGTAAAAGTTGATGAAGTTAATGTAAAAGTTGATGAAGTGATGATGAAGTTATGATGAAGTTAATGTAAAAGTTGATGAAGTTATGATGAAGTTAATATAAAAGTTGATAAACTTATGATGAACTTGATATACTTTTGATTAAACTAATGATGAAGTTAATATGCTTTTGATTAAACTTATGATGAGTTGATGTAAAAGTTGATGAAGTGATGATGAAGTTAATATACTTTTGATTAAACTTATGATGAAGTTGATGTAAAAGTTGATGAAGTTAATGTAAAAGTTGATGAAGTGATGATGAAGTTAATGTAAAAGTTGATGAAGTGATGATGAAGTTAATGTAAAAGTTGATGAACTTATGATGAACTTGATGTAAAAGTTGATGAAGTGATGATGAACTTGATTAACTTTTGATTAAACTTATGATTAACTTGATTAACTTTTGATTAAACTTATGATGAAGTTAATGTAAAAGTTGATGAAGTTATGATGAAGTTGATATACTTTTGATTAAACTAATGATGAAGTTGATGTAAAAGTTGATGAAGTGATGATTAACTTGATTAACTTTTGATTAAACTTATGATTAACTTGATTAACTTTTGATTAAACTTATGATGAAGTTAATGTAAAAGTTGATGAAGTGATGATGAAGTTAATGTAAAAGTTGATGAAGTGATGATGAAGTTGATATACTTTTGATTAAACTAATGATGAAGTTAATATACTTTTGATTAAACTAATGATGAAGTTAATATACTTTTGATTAAACTAATGATGAAGTTAATATGCTTTTGATTAAACTAATGATGAAGTTGATGTAAAAGTTGATGAACTTATGATGAAGTTAATGATGAACTTGATATACTTTTGATTAAACTAATGATGAAGTTAATGTAAAAGTTGATGAAGTGATGA
>Ga0255184_1000038_pt1 | contig 54054 bp, 55 predicted proteins | sample Miss_Cont_RepA_0_FD_189954 | JGI IMG/M metagenome (GOLD analysis project Ga0255184, IMG submission 189954) | Freshwater microbial communities from Mississippi River, Louisiana, United States - Miss_Cont_RepA_0h | ecosystem: Environmental > Aquatic > Freshwater > River | place: USA: Louisiana...
GCTCCCGTGCGATCTTGTCGATCATCATCATCATCGCCCAGTCGCTTGGTGTCAAGTCCTCGTTGAACTTGTGCTTGAACATGGCGTTGATCGCGCCAACAGTACGCATGAAATGATGCTGTGCGTCTCCGTAGGTGCGTCCTCGCTTCGACACAGCATCAATCGCCTCATTCAATAATGCTTCTTTGTCGTTCACGGAGTGGTCTCCGAGAAAAGAGTTGGATGCGCTGTTGATTTCGTTCGCTTTTCCATTGCAGACGCGATACGAGCCTTCGCTATCTCGACATAACTCGCTTCTCTTTCAATACCAACAAAGCGAAATCCTTCCAGCATCGCTGCCTTGCCCGTACTTCCTGATCCCATGAAAGGATCAAGGACGATCCCGTTTGGAGGGGTGACCAAGCGACATAGGTAGCGCATCAGGTCGGTCGGCTTGACCGTTGGATGGGTGTTCACCCTTGGTCGTGGATTCTGTTCACGAATCTCATTTGTGTAGGGAAGCGTTCCATGCTTCCTCTGCCCGAATGCAACAGACTGCTGCAAGGTTCCGCTGTCGGATTCCAAGCCATCTTCCCTGTCGCTCCTGCTTGCCTTGGCGCAGTAGAAGAAACGGGCGGCAGACCCGCTGTCGCCAAATCCCGTGAGCGGTCTACCCGCTTGAGACTGTCCGTAGGTGGAAGACTTGACATTCTGAATGCCGCACGGCTTGCCGCTAGTTGTGTGGGGAAACAACCCCACCACCTCATCGCTGCCATCGTGAATGAGGTTGGCGGGGAAGCGACCCTTCGTCGTGTCCATTTCCCCGATTCCGATTTGTGGAGAGAAGTATCCATCGCCTCTCCTTCTTCTGTCAATCCTCATCCTTGCAGAGTTGGGGCTGTTCACTCTTTCCATAGCGGCTGCGTCCTCTGCGCTCGTGGAAATCCTACACCCATCAACATTGATCCCGCCCGTTCCGTGCTTCAACACATTCTCCGCAACCGTTCCGACGAGCGGCTTCCTTGCGACGATGATCGGCTCCCATGCGGGCTTGAGAGCGGTTCCCCAACCATTCCATTTTTTTGCATCATCGGTTGCTGGGGGATCAATGGTGATCTTCCTGCCACCAGCACTCCATCCCGATGATGTTTGGTATTCGCATTGTTGATTGACCAATCTCCCAGCCCTAGCGGGATCAACTTCTCCAACTTCACGCTCGGCTCCCGCCGCCTTGTCAATCGCCTTGCTCACATCATGCGACTTGGGGAATCCGCTGCCGTAGACCCACATGATGCAGTCTCGGATTTCCCATCCTGCGTCTTCAATCGCCACGGCAAGTCGGTGGTAGGTGCGAGTTCCGCCGAAGGCAAGAAGGTGACATCCCGGCTTTGCAACCCGCAAGGCTTCGATCCAAAAGTCCTTGGCGGGAACGCCGTGATCCCACTCCTTCCCCATGAACTCAAGTCCGTAGGGAGGATCGGTAACAATGGAGTCAATGCTTTGATCGCAAAGTTTCCGAATCTCGTTCCAACAATCGCCTGCATAGATCGTGTGCCTGATGTCTTCCATGACTTCCTCGTCTGTGCTTGGGCGATCTAGCCCTTCTTGATCTTGTCGATTGCCTCTGACGCGCCCTTGCGGTCGAAGTTCGCGGGGTCGAGACCAGCCTTGCGAAGCACCCATGCCTGCTTGTCCGTGGGCGCGGACATGAGGTGTTCGATCAACTGGCTTGCCTCCTTGGTGTTGAGGTTGTCAACATTGGGAATGTTGTTGCGCTTCAGGAAGGCGATCTGCTTCTCGCTGGCGGGAATGCGCTTCGCCCACCCGGGCACGCGCTGCGGCACGATCCCAAGCGACGAGAACGGGTCGATGTCCTGCGTCTTGTAGGTCGTGCGAATCTTGATGAAAGTCCTGCGCTTCTCCTCCGCCTCGCGCTTGAGGTCGCGCTCGACCTCATCCATCTGCTCAAGTACATCGACCTCGACCAGCAGCGAGTTGTTGGCATCCTGCTCCGACTTCGCCGTAGCCCTGTCGCGCACAGCGTCAGACCAGTTTCCTCCAAGCGCGTCCGCGACACGCATCAACTTGTGGCGACCAGAGTTCCCAACGAAGTCGAGGACGGTCACGCACTTCTTCGCGCTCGACGCGATTGCAGCCCGTCTCCCCTCTGGCGTTTCGATCCCGTCAATCACGCTCGGCAGCGTCCTCGTACCGCGACCAACCATCTGGCAGTAAAGGCTCCTGCTCTTGGTCGGGCGCATCATGGCGATGAACTGAACGCCCTTGCCGTCCGTTGCTGGGTCGTCCCACCCCTCCGTGGCGATGCCGACATTGCAAAGGAACTGGTACTTGCCGTCACCGAAGTCGCGGAAGATGGTTCGCCTGCGGTCGTGCGGGGTGTTCGCGCTCACGAACGCCGCCGTGTTGGGCTTGTACCTGTTGATGATTTCAGCCACCCGCTCGGCGTGTTCGACGGACGCGCAGAAGATGAGCGTTCGCCTGTCGCCAGCGATCTTCACGGTCGGCTCGACCATGCGGTGGAGCGTCTCCTCGTACTTCAGAACGCGGTCGAGGTCGGCTCCGTTGAGGTCGCCAGCGGTGGTGCGGCAGTCGGAGTAGTCGAGGCTGCTGACCGTGACCATCGTCTGCTTGATGGGGACAAGAAATCCGTCTGCAATGCCTTCAGCGACACCGTACTCATACGCGACCGAATCGAACACCTGACCAAGAGCCTCTTCGTCGGCGCGGTCGGGGGTCGCGGTAACGCCAAGAACCTTCGCGCCGCCAGCGGTGAACCAGTTGATGACATCTCGGTACGACGAACTCGTCGCGTGGTGAGCCTCGTCAACGACGACAAGGCTGAACTGCGATGGGTTGAACCGCTCCATCCGCCGCGAACCGCCGCTCTCCGCGACACAGGTCTGGACGGATGCGACGACGACTGGATCGGCGTAGATGCCGTTCGTCGCACGCCGCTCCGCCATCTCAACGGAGGCGTTGATGCCAACTCGCGTCTGGATGTGCCGTGCAGCCTGTTCGACAAGTTCGCTTCGGTGGGCGATCACTAGGCAACGCTTCCCATTGCCAGACATTCGGCGGATCATCTCGCCAAAGGTCGCCGTCTTGCCAAGACCAGTCGCCATGACGAGCAGGGTCGAGTCGTTGGTCTGGAACTCGCGTTCGACAGCCTCGACAGCCTCGGTCTGGTACGGACGCAGGCTGATCGCCTTGCGCTGAATCAACTGCGTGGGAGTGAACAGGTCGGTCATGCGGTCGGCTTCCGATACGGATGCGAGTCATCGCCTGCAACGCCGCTTCTCGCGGCTTCTTCCATCGTCGCGTGATAGTGAGACGGTGGCATCTGCGCCATGATGAACGAGAACAGCCTGCGGGCATCCTCATCCTTGACCACGATCACCTCGTCGCCACGGGTCGCGCTCGGCTTGAGTTCGACTCTGGCATCGCCGCCAAAGAACGAGATTCTGCTGACGGAATCGACTGGTATGAACACCAGTTCGGATAGTGGAATGAACATCACTTGCGTCCCTTCTTGAGATTCTTCGGAGCCATTTCGATTGCGACCTTTCCAAGCCAGCCCGTGTGCTTGCAGGCATCGCACCCGTCTCCATTGCAATACACGCACAGGTCGTGCGGCATCGCATCGGTCAGGCAACGCTTGGCGTTCCTTATGTCCGCGTCCAGCGCGTTCCAGTTGACCGAATAGCCAGCGGGGTCGCTCGACAGCATCGTGAGCGCGGCACGCACCGCGTCGATCATGCCGATGATCTCCGTGTACTTCTTCTTCGCCTCCGCCATCGGCTCGTCTGCGGCGTTGTCGCCAGCGTCATCGTCGCCGTCAACGCCCGTGGACTCCTCGTCCATCTCCTCGACCTCATCGACCGAATCGGAGCCTTCCTCCTCGCGCATCCTGTGCTGGCGCACGAACTCGTGCGACACGCCGATGCGCCGCGCAATCTCCCTGTCCGACATCATCTCGGTGGTCGGGATCGCGAGAACCATCTCGACGGCGCGAATCTTGTCGGCGTTGCTTCGGCGCAGACCGTGCGACTGGTTCGCGCCAGCGGCACGCCACATAGCCTCGCTGTCGGTCATCGGAATGACCTCGGCTTCGATCTCCTCGTATCCAAGTTCCCGTGCAGCCTGAACGCGATGCCATCCGTCAACGATGAACATCACGCCCTCGACAAGAGCGACCGTGATAGGTGGCATGACCGCGCCGCCTGACATCGACTCCTTGTAGTCGTCAACCGTTCCCGTGTCGGTACGGGTGCGCGACTGAAACCGCGCATCATCGGTGAGGTCTGCGAGAGGGACAACCGTCTTCTTGGTCTTCGTCATTCCCGTATCATCCTTGATGTTGAGGTGTTTCTTTGGCTACCCGTGAGGCGGGAGCGCAGAGCGGCTCCTGAAGGAGAGCCGCTGCGATCTCTGGCTGACCCTTTCGGCGTACAGCGCGTATCGCGCCCCGTCAGAATGCTCATTTCGGTGGGGTCAGCCACCCGCTGATGACGGGGAATAGCGCGGGTGTCAATCGTTGACACTCGGCGTAGGGTAGAGCCAATCCCTACGGCAAATCCCCGTCTTTCGACGGGGAGACCTCGACCTTCTCGACGGGCAGTCGTCACCCTTCCCGATGCGCCACAGCGCAGTAGTCGTCGGGAGCGACTTGACCTTTGGTTGGACATCAGCCGCCCCTTGAGGAGCGGCGGGTGCGGAGCGTATCCAGCCGCGAGGACTTGTCACTACCCTCTGCGGAAGATTCCGCATTTTCTTCCCCAGCCGCCTCGCCGTGGGCTTGAACAGCCTTGGCGACCCACGCTTCCACGCGAGGCAAGAGCGACTCGGGCAGACCAGCGATGCCGCTGGAGACATCGAAGCCCTGCCCCTCAACCGCCGCGAGGAGCGCGACTGGGTTGCGCTTGATCGCCGCCAGACGATTGAGAATCTCGTCGGCGCGGTCAGAGCCGATCAGAGGCTCGTCGGATGAAGCCGCGCGAATGGGGGCGGCTTCCGACAGGAAGTCGTCAGCGGGCTTGCTGGGCTTGCTGGCGGGCTTGCCGCTTCCGCCCTTGGCGTTGGCAGGGTTGAAGGTAGGACGGCTCTTGCGATCCTCTTCCCCATCGTCGTCGGGTTCCCCGACCACCAGACCGAACGCCGCAAGAGAGTACCTACGGAGGTAGGTCACGAACGAACCCAAGACCTGTGCCGTTGCACGCTCGGGCAATGCCATGCTCACGCTGTCCGCCATCCATTCGCCGCTGGCGTGAATGAGTCGAGTCGTGACGGAGACGCTGTTGTCGCCCGTGCTGATTGACTGGACGATTGCGAGTCCTTGCTTCGCGAGTGGCTTGCGGAGCGACTCGGTGTGCGCCGCGAGACTCGCGTAGCGGTTCTTGAAGTGCGGGTTCACCGCGTCGAACTCTGGGTTCGCGATCTCAAGTTGCGCCTTCGCAAGCGCGGCAGCGAGACTGCCGATCTGCTGTGACTGTTCCATTGTGTGTTGCCTCTTGTCTCTGATTCAGGCGACCCCGTTAGCCGCCATTGTCGGTAGTATACCGAACTCGGAATAGGTGTCAAGACCCTCGGACGAGTTTCCCGAACTTCTTCAGGGCTTCGTCCCAGTCGTTGTAGAGTTCGATGGTTACATCGTTGCCGACGACCTGTACACGCGCGACCGCGTGAATGTCGTCGCGCACATTGCGGCAGAGCGCGGCGACCGCGAACTCCCCGATGCGACCGATTGCCGTAGCCCTGTTCTCCATGATGGAGTCAACGGCGGCGGCGGAGAGGAGACGAACCGTCTCCACCGAAGGGGAGAACTTCTTCTTGTTGGACATCATGCTAGTTGTACCCGCTGAATCGAAAGCACCGCCGCGTGTCTGGTCGCGGCGGCGCAACTTGAGGTCACCAGACGACCGTGAGACGCTTACGCGCCGACCAGTTCGACCGTCTTGCGCCACGCGATGTTGCGGAGTTCCGCCTCGCGTCCGAAGAGGTGCGAGTGGATGCGGGCATCGGACGAAGGTGCGCTACGCGCGGCGAGTTCGCTATGCTGGAGGAACTCGGTCACCGCGTTGTACGCGATCCAAGCGTTCGCACCGAACTGACCAGCCTCGCGGTCGAAGGTCTCGCTCATGCGGCGGAGCGCGGCGACACAGGTCGCCTTCTTCGTCTCCTCGCGCTTGTTGACGGGGTTCAGCGGGATTTCGCCGTACATCGTCTCAAGCACATCGACCCACAGCCCGCGAATCTGCTCGGCGTTCAGCGACTTCTTCGCCACGCCGTTGATGGCGATGGCGTAGTTGTCGGTCGCCTTCTTCCACGCCTTCGACACGCGCACCGCGTACTCGCGGTTCTCAAGGAAGTTGAGCGTGTGCTTGAGGCTCCACGCGAAGCCGTCCTTGCCGCCCTCCTGAAGAGCCATGCGGACGGTGTTCGCGCACACGGGGCGGATGCCCGACCACATTGACTTGTACGCGAGGGTTCCGTCATGCCCGTTGCACAGGATGAAGTAGGGCTTCACGAAGTCGCCCTTGCCTCCGATCTCAATGCCGTCCTTCGACCCGATGGCGGTGTACACGATGCGTCCGCCGCGAATCGAACCGAAGGTCTCGGCGCAACCGCCGATCTCCTCCGCGATCAACTGCGCGTCCTCCGCCATCTGGCGGTTCTGGAGCGGAGTCCAGTTGGACGGCTGGACGGCGAAGATGTCGCCCGTGTCCTCGCGGATCACCATCTTGAAACGCTCGGTGGCGAAGGCGGTGGGCTTGTCGTCGCCGTCGATGTAACCCGACAGGCGGTTGGTCGTGACGATGTTCCAGTCCAGTCCCGACTCGCTGAACGCCTCCATCGGCATCATGTCGGTCTGGACGACCCGACCCTTGCCGTGCCAAGCGGCGGTGCGGCGGAGGATCAGGTTGTCGGTGTCGGTCATCTCGTGTGCCATTGCTCGTCTCTCCTATGCGTGTGCGGCGTTGCCGCGATTCCGATCAGTCGAGCCAGCCCGTTTGCTGTTCGACCCGCGTACTATACCCCAATCGGCACAGGTGTCAAGGGGTGTGAACAGAAAATGGGAGAAATAGATTCTTGCCGCGACCCACTTGACAAGTGTTGATACTTGTGGTAGGGTGTAAGCCTCACGGAAGGAGTCTTGATGCCTACTCTCAAGAACGGCAAGTGGAGGATGCCCAAAGACAGCAGCATCCGACAATGGAAGAACACAAGCGAGTTTCCAGACTCGTGGGCAAAGGCAACGGTCGAGTGGCTGTGCGAGTTCTACGGAGTCCCTGCGGTGTCGATCACCATCTGGGACGCGAAGAAGAGGCGCGGCAGCGGTACGGCGTTCCTGACCATGAACAGGGTTCATCTTTCCATCTCTCGGCGCAACTACCGCCGCGACTGGAAATACTGGAACATCTACTGGGATGTCCCGCGCACGGCGAACAGCGCGTGCGAGGCGTTCGTGTTCCTCGCGGCTCACGAGATCGCCCACATCAGTCACGAGGGCAAGACGATCTACCGAACTTGCCAACAGGAGAGTTCGCTCCCGAACAAGCGCGACTGGCGGAACCGCATGGAGTGCCGCATTCAAGACATGGCGCAGAATGCGCTTGATGCCTACCGCGCGGGCGCATACAGGTGTCTCCTCGCGCATCACGCATCGTCCATCAGACGAGAAGCGGCGGCAAAGACCGCAAAGGCGGAGATGAAGCAAAGGGCAAGCACGGCAGAGGCTCGTGTACTCGCGCTGGAATCTCGCGTCGAGGTCTGGGACGCAAAGAAGCGCAGAGCGGAGAACGCGATCAAGAAACTACGCAGGAGCATCTCGGGAATACTGGCGGCGCAGAAGCGTGCCGCATTGAAAGCGGGCGCGAAGCCGCTATAGTGTACCGAATGCGGAATATCTTGTCGGATCATGTCACGGTTGCCGACCTCGCGCGTATCTACGGGGTCACGCCTCGGCGCATCAGGGCAATCGCTGCAAACAGAAGCATCGAAGGCGAACGGGTTGGGCGCACGCTCGTCTTCAAGAAGAATCAGGTCGCCCAGTTCAGACCGCTTCCATGCGGTCATCGCGCTACGGGGCGCGGGTAAGGAATGAGACGGAATGGTCATCTCCCCACAGCAACTCGCTGATCGCAACAAGGGCATCGGCTCGTCGGACGCTGCGGCGATCCTCGGGTTGTCGTCGTACAAGACCCCCTACGACATCTGGCTCCAGAAGACTGGTCGCGTCGATGGCGGCGGTGCAGGCGAAGCCGCGTGGATCGGCACGATGCTTGAGAAGGCTGTCCTCGACATGGCGGCGGTCAAGATCGGCAAGCCTGTCGTCGCGGCTCCAGACCACTCCGATGCGACCTTCGTTGACGGAATCCTCCGCGCGAATGTCGATGGCATGGTCGAGGCGTTTGAGCGCGGTCGTCCCATCGTGGAGTCCAAGACCACGGGTCAACTGAAGGACTGGGGCGATGCCGAAACCGATGGCGTTCCCGACCATGTTCTGGTTCAGGTGACGCATCAAATGATCTGTGCTGGCTCCGACCTCTGCTATGTGGCGCGGCTTGGGGCTGCATTCGGTCTGTCATTCGACATCTTCACCGTGCCTCTCGACCGATCCTTCGCGGAGGAAATCAAGTCGCGCCTTGGCGAGTGGTGGGACAACCATGTCGTGAAGGACACTCCGCCCGAGATCGTTGATGGTCAGGTTCCTTCGTTCGACCTTCTCCGCGCACGCAAGCGCGATGACGGGGTGATCGCGGAACTGCCAGAGGAACTGGTGATGCACGAGCGGGCTGCAAAGCAGCGGCTCGACGCTGCGGAGCAGGACTACGCGAACGCGAAGTCTCTGCTGGTCGCCGCGATGGGCGATGCGCCCGTAGGCATCGGAGCGGGAGTCCGCATCACGGTCAGTCAGGTCAGCCGCAACGGGTTCGATACCGACAAGTGGAAGTTGGAGAACCCAGAGGCGGCGAAGAGGTACGCCAAGACGACCTCGTACTCCAAGATCGACATCCGCGATGTCGGTCGAGTCATCAGGTCGCGCTGATCCATTCACTCGCGGGCGGGCGCACGGACGCGCCTGTCAACCTTCTGTACGCGCAGCCCTTGACACGAGTCGAGGGCTGTGCTACAATGTGGGCATGAGCAAGCCAAAGCCAGACCATCTCTCCCCGACTGGAAGTCCGTACTGGACTGACGGCAACGGAGTTCCGCATCTCAACTTCGCATGGGCGGAGAGGCACTACGGGACGATGAGCGATGATGCTCTGCGCTGGAACATCGGTGACTGCCGAGCGGCGGTCAAGGCGAATCCAGACAATCCAAAGAACGGGCTGTACGAAGACACCGTTCATGTGATCGCGGGAATCCTGTCTCGCCGTAACAAGGAGAAGGCATGAGCAAGTTCATCTACAGTTCGATGTGGGAGTGGTCGCCATTGGCGGATGCTCTACATTCGTTTGTTGGGATGCCAGTCGTTGGTGAGCAAGGGCGCATTGTGATTCCAACGCTTGACGAGATCGTCAGGGATCGCGAGGAGATGTTCGGCGCAAATCAGTTGCGCGATGGCATCAGACCGCCGCGCCTGATCCAGCCGCCAAGCGGCTTCACCGATCCGTACAAGTGGTGGGTTCTTGCGACCGAGACGGTCATCAGGGACAAGGACACGGACGCGGAGTTCGTGTCGCGCGGAGTCATGGAGGCGTTGCGTGAGCATGACGCGCCGACCTACTTCGTGAGTAACGAGATGATCGACGCGATGGAGCGAACCGACTTCGGCAACGCTCCGATGCGAGACATCCAATGGGCGCACGAGGGGATGCTGTTCATGCTCCCCGACCGACAGGACTCGTACTACGGGGCGGTCATGCGAGACCCCAATACGGGGAGCGCGTTCACAACGAAGGTACGCGCTGTCGGCATCGGATTCGCCCGAGTCTGGTCAGAGGTCGAGAAGGGTGACGGTATCGCGGTGTTCATCGTGGACAGCGCGGGGGCTTGCTCTTGGGCTTTGATCCCGTTCATGGACACTTGGCAGGAGGCGATGGACTACATCGGCAAGCGCGACATGGTGGACGACGAGACGCGGAGGAAGTACCCGTGGCAGTCGAAACTGGCGGAGGTCGAGCGCGAGGCTTTGTTCAAGAACTGTTCGCTGATATTCAAGGTTCTCTGCCTCTGGAACTCCGAGCGGTCAGACGGTTCGTCGGAGATCGTCCAGCACGGAGGACGGATCATTCGCGCGGGCAACCCACGGCGAACCGACCGAAAGAGGCACGACCTCTGGAGCGGCATCCTGCTTCGGCTGAACGAGAGCGTTTCCGAGTCTGGCGAGAGCGGGGATGCCAGCGACCCCAAGGTGCGCCGACATTGGCGGCGAGGTCACTTCCGAAACCAGCCTCACGGGGCTGGTCGATCCCTCCGAAGGTCTATCTGGATCAGACCGTACATGGCTGGTTCTCTGTAACCGTCAACGATTGACGGCTTCAAACCGAGGAAGCAGCCTTTCTGCCCGTATTTTACGAGCGGAAAGGCGTTTCCATGCCAAGGACGGTACGGATAGTCGCGATCAGTTGTACCCACGCCCCATTCACCCCGCCAAGCACGGTGAAGTGGCTGTGCGACACCATCTCTGGACTGAAGGGGATCGACTGGTTCGTTCACCTTGGCGATCTGTTTGAGGCTGGTGCTGCAAGCGTCCACGCCAGCAGCGCGGAGTATTCACACACGCTTGAGGACGAGTACCAGTTTGGTCACAACTTCCTCAAGTCGATCCGCGAGTGCCTGCCGAAGAAGGCGCACACGCTGTGCCACCTTGGGAACCACGACGACAACATCCTGACCCAAGACCCGCGCCGAGTCCCCTCGCAGTTGCGCTCACTCGTTGACTGGCGCAAGCACGAGAAGTACGGCAAGGAGTTCAGCCGATGGGTATGGAAGCCCTATGTCAAGGGCAGGGATGGGGTCTCGTCGTTCGGTCAGGTTCGACTCATCCACGGCTTCGACGCTGGAGCAAACAGCGACGAGTTGGAAGGCTTGCAGATCGCAAATCTGTTCGGCGGTGAGGCGAACCAGTTGGTCGTGCGGGGACACACGCATCGTCCGATGGAGGTGACGCAGGCGAAGAGGACGGCGCGAATACCGCTGCCGTACTGGTACGCCAATGTCGGCACAGCCGGTCCGCTGCAACCGACTTGGATGATGCGAAAGGACACAAGCCAATGGGGAACCGCGCTGATCGTCATCGACGCGGTTGTTGACTACCGCCCCGCAGGAGGACGGCAATGGGACGCTCGACTCGTAAGAATGCCATAAAGGACAGGATGCGCGTCATCCTGAACGGGAAGCGTTGGTTCATCTGGTTCGTGCGTTCAAGGGAGATTCCCTCCGACCGCTACGGCGACTGTGGCTATTCGGGTTCGACTCCGATCATCCGAGTCCGCCGTGCGCTGCAAGGTCGCATGGCGTTGAATGTGCTGATCCACGAGGTGTTGCACGCCTCGCGTCCCGAACTGGCGGAAGAGGCTGTCACCGAGACCGCCAACGACATAGAGAAGGTGCTGTGGCGGCGCGGCTACAGGTTGATCCCAAAAGAAAGTTCAGAAAAATCTCCCGATTGACCGATACACCACTTGACAGGAGTGTAGTGCCTGCTATGATGCGCGTGTCGATCAAGGGGATCGACTCAACTTCAGGAGACGAGCAATGACGATCAACTTCCAGCACACTCTGAAGAACGGCATGACGGTCAGCATCACCGCGACCGTCTGTGACGGATCGGTCGCTGACTACAGCGCGACCGCGAAGGTCGAGAAGAACGGTGTCGAGCGCGAGGTTCTCCTCGCGGAGCGCGGCAGCGCGTTCGACCGAGAGTTCATTCCCGCCATCGCCAATCGCATGAGCGCGGTGACGGTCGCGGAGTGCGACGACGACGAAGACGACTTCTCTCCCGACTGGGAGTGAGGTCGCCGCGACTGGGCAGAGTCGCGAACGAACCCCCTAGACCACGGGCTGGCTGCTCGTCTCGCCCGTTGGTCGCCCCTCCCGTCAGCCGCTTGCGAAGCGGGAGGGGTCTTTGAACTACATTCGGCATCCATGTGCCGTCAGGAAGGAACCATGTCAGGAAACCCAAGCATCGTCGCGATTGCGGGCAAGCGAGTGGATCGTGCGGAGTTCATCCGCTCGTTTCGGCAGCGCGGCATGAACCTCATCATCGAATCAGCGCACAAGGCTCCGCCGTCGAACACGATTCCAGAGATCGTCGGCGGGCTTGACCGAGCCAAGACCATGCTGTGCATGGTTCACGCCGTGGACACGGGCGCGTCGAGCGCGACCATCGCGCTGGAGGTGAATGGCGACGAGATGGAGGTCGCCGTCCCCAAGAACCTTGAGCGCGAGGTCGAACTGGCTTTCCGCTACAACTGGGTCAAGCAACTGGAACCCGCATGAAGGCGGGAGGCTTGAGGGCGCACGATGCGTCCAAGTCAACTTCGGAACTTGGTAGGTGGGCGGGTCGCCGCAAGCCTCCCATGTAATGGGCGGGCGCATCCTTGCGCCCTTACGGAACCGCAACCTGATCGTACTGTCGGGTTGCTCAACAACGGAGATTCAATGGCTGGATACGAACACAAAGAGAACAGCGGGTCGCTCTTCCGCAACGACCGCAAGGAGAAGGAGACGCATCCCGACTACAAGGGAGCGTGCCTCGTCAACGGCGTGAAGATGGAGATCGCCGCGTGGATCAAGGAGCGCAACGATGGCTCCAAGTTCATGTCGCTTCGCTTTGAGGAGCCGCGTGAACGAACCGCCGCGCCGAAGAAGCCAGCCGACGAGATGGACAGCGACATCCCGTTCTGAATCACTTCAGGACTGCGGATGACTTGAGACTCCCGCGCTGGTCGCGGGAGTTTTCTTTCTCGCGGGCGATTGCGAGTTCGGCGTTCATCAGGCTGATGGTGTTGGCGACAGCCTGCGCGAGTTGCGGCGGGATGGGCTTGCCAGCATCGGCAAGTCGCTTGAACCGTTCGATGTCGTCCTGTGGCATGGAGGCGCAGATTAGCGAGACGGCTTCACCGAAGACCGCAAACACCTCTGACGGGTACATGAGCGCGTTTGTCTCATGCTGACCGATGACGATTCTCACGAGAAGTGCGTCGATCATGCCGCGATCATGTTGGATCGTCAATGTAACAAAGCCGCTTGCGTTGTGAGCAAGCCGTTCGTTTGTGCCGATGTTGTCGATTGTTGTGTATGCCATCCTTGGCGTACATGAATGTCGGCGTGAACATGGGTGCGACTTCAATAAACCGTAAGTGCTTGCAGTACGATATCCGCTATGGTCGATGATGCAATGCTCCGCGACTTATGTAAGGCTTGCGAAGTCAAGGGGGTCTTGACTGGTGGCATCCTCTATTTCGTTGACGGCATGGATCACGCCATCGTCGGAGTAGGCGTTCGCTCTGGAAGACCATGCGTGGTGTATGACAGGGCGAAGGTCATGGACACCCTGATGGGGTCTGGGGAAATGACCTACTGCGAGGCAGAACAGGTCATGGCAAGCAAGATCGAAGGTGTCAGCGTTGGCAAAAGCACCCCGATCTTCATCGTGCCGTGTGAGGCAAGGCACATTCACATGGCGACAGAATGCCGAATCCCCGATCAGGATTAGGCAAGAACCCGATTGATGCGTGTTACCATCCGAAAAACCGCCATGCAACGCCGCGCGATCATTGTCATTTGGATACTGGCACTCGTTCTTATGACGCTTGGAGCGTGCAAGAGCGCGACCCAGCAGATTGCTTCGTCGGCGGAGGACATCAGGGCGCACTCCAACTACATCGCTGATGCCACGAAGCAGACCAGAGACCTAGCGGAAGTAAGTGGAAACAGGTTCAGGGGCATCGGGGCAGAAGCGCGGGCGGAAGCCCCAGACATCCAGAAGATCGAAGCCGAGGCTGTTGCAGGCGAGGCGGAGCAGGAGCAGATCGTCGTCAACTCCGATTCGATCATCGACAGGCACTACGAGATCATTGAGGCTGTTGGGGAGGTTGCAAAGTCCCTGACGGGGGTTCAGGACATCACGCCGTGGTGGGCGAAGACCATCGCTTACGGTCTTCTGGCTTTGAGCGTTATAGGAATCTGCTTCATCCTGTGGTACACAGGTGTCGGAGCGTTCCTGCGTGGCGTTCTTGGTCTGGTCACGCCCCGCGCCCGCAAGGAAGCGGAGATCGCTGCGGCGGCAATGGACACCAGCGACCCGACGACAATGCGCGAGTTCGTGGCTGCAAAGCGCGGACTTGACCCAGAGTTTGACCGCGCATTCAGGAAAGTTTGGAAGCAGCACCGCGAAGCGGCGGCGGAGCAGCCTCCCGTGTCACAGCCAGCCGCGTCAGAGACAACGGAGACCACATGATCCTTGCGTCTATCGAATCGTTCCTTGGCGGAATCTGGTTTGCAGCCCTTGTCGGCGTGGCTTGCTACATCGCTGGAAGCGTGTTCCCGATCAGCAGCCTGCTGTCGAAGTTCACCAAGAAGTGATCTGGTGTTCGCGCTGCCAGCCGACAGTCGGCATGGAGACCCAAGGATGGAGATTTTCACGCCTGCAACTGTCGCCCTGTGGGGGACGCTTGGAACGACGATGACTTCGCTTGGTGTTGTTCTGGCGGACAAGTCGCAAAAGGTTCTGGCGGAAAGCACCTTCACGGAGACGACCCTTGTCCCTGTCGGCATGATGCTGGCAGGGATTGCTGTGACAGCGGCTTTGGTCTGGAAGGTCGCCAACCAGAAGCACACCGTCGAACTCAACATGAAGGACTTGGAGAATCGGATCAGACGCTTGGAGGATGAGTTGAAGAGCGTCGAGACCGAGTTGGACGACAAGCAGGACAAGCAACATCACCGAAAGTGACGATTGGTCTGCATGGTCGTGGGGCGATTGCCCGCCGTGTATTACAGTACGCGGGTAAGCAGGAGCATCTATGCCAAAGAACACCCCATCCATCGTCCTGTCGCGTACAGACTCCGCCGTGCAAATCCTGTTTGGGGGCTTCGACACCTCCATCGACCCAGTTCTCGTTGAGCGACGAGCCGTTGGTGGATCGTCTTGGACGGTGGTTGCTACTCCATCGGACGGGGATGGCGAGGTCTTGGACGACTCCATCATCGACGGCGTGAACTACGAGTATCGCGCGACCGCAGGAGGGCAGAGCGCGATGGCGGCTACCGCCACCGAGCAGGAGCCGAAGCGGAAGCGCAAGGAGAAGCAGGCGGATGCGGTCGAACAGGCGATTGTTCCAGTCATGCAGCCCGTGATCTTTGACCCGTGGGGTCTGCTGGCTGACATCTCCGAGTACGACCCGCAGGCTGTGTTCATGGTTCCAAAGAATGACAAGTAGTCGATCCATCCTCTACGGACCGGATGGCGAGAAACTAGACATTCACGCCTCCATGAACGGTACTGCCCACGAGCGCAAGGTCGCGGGTGGTCGCATCATGCGTGCGTACCAGAACTTCGTTTCTAGCATCTATGGGATCAGAACTGACCCGATTCGTCGCGCCACCGACCCATTCAGCAATCACGCTTGGGTCTACGCCGCAGCGATGGTTCGCGCCATCAACATCTCTCAAGCACCGTTTCTGGTGTACCAAGAGACATCGGACACCATCAGGCAGCGTCAGGAGAAGTTGGTTGGCAAGGGACTGCCTCCCGAGCCGCCACGAGCCAAGAATGGTCGTCGCGCCATCCACCGCCACTTGTCCAAGGCGGGCAACGCGCAACGGTTCACGGGCGCGAAGTTCAAGGGTGCAGAGCCAATCCTAGCGCATCCCCTGATGGACACGATGCTGCGTGCGAATCCCCACATGACAGGGGCGCAACTGTGGCAGGCGACCGAACTGTTCATGGCTCTGCGCGGAGAGTGCTTCTGGATTCTCGCCAAGGATGGTGCGGGACGGCTGCAATCTCGTGGTGAGTTTCCAGAGGAGATTTACCCGATCAGCCCCGATCTGATGGAGGCGGAGGTCGAGGGTGGTCGCTTGGTCGCGTGGAGGTACAAGCAGGGCGGCGTGCGGTCGGACAAGATTCCTGCGCCCGTGATCGGAGACCAGACTGGCGACATCATGCTGTTGCCGTGGGAGGTCATTCACTACCGCTACATCAACCCAGACGACTCGCTGCGAGGCTACTCGCCGCTGATTCCTGTGGCTTCGTCAATCGCCAGCGACATGACGGCGAAGACGCACAACATGAGCGTGCTGAAGAACGGAGCCAACCCGGGCGGAATCCTCATCGACAAGAACGCCGTCGAGCCGTGGTCAGCCGACGAGGAGAAGGAGTTCCTTGAGCGGTGGCAGCAGCGTCATGGCGGTGCAGGCAACCGTGGCGAACTCGCCATCCTGACCGGCGGTCTTGAGTACATCCCGACTGGGATGTCCCCCCGCGACATGGAGTACCTCGACTCCATGCGCTACAACCGCGAGGAAGTCTTCGCGACGATGCGCGTTCCCAAGACGGTTGTCGGCATCACGGACACCGTGAACTACGCGACCCAACTTGGTCAGGATGCGAACCTGTGGGACAAGTGCTTGCTGCCCGAGGTGCGCTACTTTGAGGATGTCATCGACGGGACGCTCCTGTTCAGGGAGCCTGACTCCGTGTTTGCCGCGTTCGACCTGTCTGGCGTGGAGGCTCTGCGGTCGAGCCTCGCGGACAAGATCAACATGGTCAACACGCTGACGGCGGCGAACATCCACATGAGTCCGAAGGAGGCGTTCACCCTCGTTGGTCTGGAGGTTCCAGAGTACGAGGGCAACGACAAGGCGTTCGTCGGGCCGGGTATGACCGTCAGCCAAGCCCTTCAGGGAGGCGGACAGCCATCCGAAGCCCCGCCCCCGCCCGCGCCCGCGCCCGCGCCCGCGACTGCACCAGCGCAGGATGCGACTCCTATTCAAGACATTCCAGATGCTCCCGCTGCTCCCGCCCCGACCATCGCATCCCTCAAGCGGCTTCGTGGATCGGACTACTGGAATCTCGCCAACAGGCGACTGTATTCGCGGATGGAGCCACGGCTTTCCCGCGCGTGGCGAGGCTTCGTCCGCCAAGTCAGGGACTCCTTCATGGAGTCTTTCGACGGCAAGGCTCGTGATGTGGAGAAGCGTCTCAAGGCTGTCGAGATCGACGGCTTGACCGCCCCAGACGCGGTTTCAGCGATCCTCCCAGCGCGTGATGTCCTTGGAAGGATGATTGAGACGCAGTTCAGGCAACCGCTGATGGCGAACCTGATGGATGTGTTCAACTTCACCACGGACATCGACTTCCGTGGTGTCGCTAACTTCGCGATTGACGATCCCCGACTGATGTCGTGGTTCGACAAGGTTGACGACCGCCTTGCAGACACCGCCGCCGTCACGCTCCAGCAGAACATCCGCAATGCGGTTCGCGTTGGGATGGAGCAGGGCGAGTCGCTGATGCAAATCAGGCAGCGCGTGAGTCAGGTCTTCAGGGTCTCCGAGAGCGATGCCAAGGCTCTGACCGTGGCGCGGACGGAGAGCGGGGCGTTCCTGAACAACTCGCGCCAGATCATGCACCAAGCGCAGGGCTTCACGGTCTACGAGTGGTCTACGGCGCAGGATGAACTCGTGCGCGACAGTCACGCGATGTTTGGGCGGATGCCTCCGCGCAAGTTTGGGCAGCAGTATGCACCGGGTCTTCGGTTCCCGCACGACCCAATGTGCATGGACGCAAGCGAAGTCGTCAACTGCCGCTGTATGCTTATCCCAGTTGAATAAGGATGGCAGGGATGCTCGACCAAATCACAGAACTCAAGTCCGCAGAAGTTATCGACACACCAGAAGGTGTCGAGCGGTTCCTTGCCGAACTCAAGAACGCGGTAAGCGAAAACGGAGACACCTCCGTAATGCAGACCGCTGACGGTCGTCTTTGCGTCACGAAGCAGAACCCCGCTACCGCGATGTCTGATCCGATGAGTGCGCCCTCGCGTGAGCGCATTCAGCAGATGGTCGCGGAGCGGGGAATGCCTTGGGACGAGAAGTACGCCGAGCGCGTCATTCCGTGGTGGGCTTCGGATGAGCGCGTTGACCGTCAGGGCGACATCGTTCTCCAGAACTGGAAGTTCGATGACTACCAGAACAACCCCTTGATGCTGTACGCGCATCGGTGGGACGATCCGCCGATTGGCACGGTTCTGAACTGGGAGGTCATGCCGCGAACGAGCCGCGCCTACAACGGTCGAAGCCTTCGCCTGATGCCCCTGTTCGCGACCAAGGATCAGTACGAGTGGGCTGACACGATCTTCCGACTCGCCAAGGCGCGGTTCCTGCGGACTGGCTCCGTTGGGTTCTATTCGGACAACATCATTCAGGTTCGCGACCCCAACGAGCGGATGCGTATGGGGCTTGGCAACATGGGCGTGATCTACGACAGAAACAACCTGATTGAGTGGACGGTGGCTCCCGTGCCTGCAAATCAGGGTGCGCTCCAGAGCCTTTCGCTCGTGGCACGCAAGGGTCTGCTGAAGGGCGACGACCTCCCTGTCGTCACGGACATCTTCAAGTCGTCCGTGAAGCGCGGGGTTGGAGACGCGGAGAAGATTCGCGACATTGAGAAGGCGGTCGGAAACTACTGGAACCGCCTCTTCCCAGCGACCAAAACGGTGTCAACCGTTGACACGAAGGCACTCCCGCAGTCGTACCGAGAGGCTGACGGCTCCCAGCGGTGCGAGAACTGCGCCTCCTACGAGCCTGACTCGACCGATGAGAAGATGGGCGTGTGCAGGCAGTACAGCGCAACTTGCCGAGCCAACATGACTTGCAACTCGTGGAAGGCGAAGATGCCTGTTGAGATTACGAAGGAAGGCGTTGCTGTTGCTGTTCCAGCACCCGCTGTCGCTCCAGTTGTATCTATGCCTGTTGCTGACTCTGGAAGTGGCATTACTGGTACTACTTCTGGAGGTCGCACAACTGGCGGAGCGTCAAGTCCAGTTGACAATCAGCGTCCCGAGGCTGTTCCGCAGCGATGGGACGATGCGATGGACTTCATCAAGTCGCGCTACGAGGATCATCAGGCGGCTGTCGGAAACGATCCGCGCAAGCAAACCACGGAAGGCAAGTTGCAACAGGTGTTCGCGCGTGGCGTGAATGCTTGGGACGATGCCAACGAGGAGCAGCGCGGAGGTCTGACTGGCGAGGACTGGGGCTACGCGCGGGTGGAGTCGTTCCTGAACGCGCTGCAAAGCCTGCGCTTTGAGGGCGAACCTCACGATCAGGACTTGCTGCCTGCCGAGCATCCCAAGTCCGAGCGCGAGAAGGTGAACAAGGCGGTTGTTGGTTACATCAACCGTGGCATGAACCGATTCATCAAGGGCGACTTCGTTTCGTGGCGGACGAAGGGCGGCATGGCTGTCGGTCAGATTGAGCAGATCGACATGAAGGGCATGGTTGCCACCGACAGCGAGGAGATGGAGGCGATGCCTGAAGACCCTGTGGCGACGATCAACCCGATTGTCGAGCAGGAAGGCAAGAAGATGGGCTGTGGCAAGCCGCGCCTGATGCCGTTCTCGCGCATCAAGATGGCTCCCAATCAGTTCCCCGAGCCGTCCAACTGGCGTTGCATGGATTCGCAGCGCAAGCGGATCGGTGACATGGTGATGTCGCACAACAAGGAGGTTGGCAATGATCCCATTCGTCTCGCATCCGCTGGCACGGCTGTTCATGTCTTTGAAAGAGGCATGGGGTCGTATCTGGAAGATCGCCGTGGCATCTCCGATGCAGGCTCCGCCGAGCAGTACGCCGAAGCGCGTCTCGCGTCCTACCTCGACGCGCTCCGCAGGGGCGGCTTCCAAGGAGACTCGCACGACGAAGACCTCCTCCCACAAGACATTGCGGGATCGCGCAGGGCGCAAGCCATCAAGGTGATGGTCGCGCGTGCGGCGGCATACGAAGGCATCGACTTCGTGCCGCCCGAGGGCGCACGCACCGAGGCGCAGCGCGGTCTTGACTGGAGGCGCGAGTACGGGCGTGGCGGCACGGAGATCGGTGTCGCCCGCGCACGCGACATTGCCAATGGCAAGAACCTGTCTCCCGAGACTGTTCGCCGCATGAACTCGTACTTCGCACGCCACGAGGTGGACAAGAAGGGCGAGGGATTCAACCCAGACGAGAGCGGCTATCCGTCAGCGGGTCGAATCGCGTGGGCGTTGTGGGGTGGTGATGCGGCGATGGGGTGGGCTGCAAAGGTGATGCGCCAGATGGAGGCGCGTCAGACCAAGATGTTTGAGCCGATTGGCGTTGTCGGCGGGCTTCGCGGTCGCATGAACGAGGCTTCAGACCGTTATCAGGAGATTTACCGTTGGGTCAAGACCGCCGATCCCGAGATGGTCAAGAAGGCTGTCGATGGCATCGGAGTGCGGACGGATGTCGATTACTCGACGCTCTGGCAGGACGAGCCGAAGGCGAAGTTCGTGTCCAGCGTGCTGCTGGCTGCGGAGATCGGAGGCGATCCTCGCGATCCCAACGAGACGCTCAAGTTCGTTCGGGGCTGCGTGTCCAAGGCGATTCGCCACCGAGCGGTCGAGCAGATCACGAAGGCTGCTGCAAAGAGAACTTCGGAGTTGGACTCGCTTGCGTCCGCGCTCAAGGAGTTCGATGAATCGAAGATCGACCGTGATGAGAACGGTCGGTTCAGCGGCGGCGGAGGCGGCGCATCAGATTCATCGTCCGATTCCAAGCAAGGCGCAGGCGAAGCGGCGAAGTTAGCGTCGATGGTCGAGGAGGCAAAGCAAGGGGTCTGGGCTTCTGGAAAGGATGATCGCGAGGCAAGCGAGTTGATCGCTGACGATCAGGAAACGATGACGGGTTTCATAGACAGGATCGACACGGAACTTGACGATGAGAGGGAGGCTCTTGAAGCCCGAATCTCCGACTACGGAGGAGACGACGAGGCTGGTCTTCGGGAATCTTTGAAGGACGAGTTCGATTCGATTGCCGATCAGCGTTCTTTCGTTGACGCAATCAGAAACAGAAACGATCAGATTGGAAGCGCGATCAGGCAGTACGACGAGGAAACACGCTTCGCCATTGGTGAGGCTCGTAACACCTTGAAGTCGGCAAGGTTTGCAAAGACGGCTGAAGAGTTCAGGGAGCGTGTCGCTGGCGCGGCAGGAAAACTCGTCTCTTCGCTTGATGCAGCAGACAAGAATGGCGGAGCCGCGCTGGATAGCCTTGTTCGACAGGCTCAATACGAGGCGGATCGCGACAAGAGGACGGGCGCAGGAGGCGACAAGATGCCCAAGGAAAGGCGCAGCGCGGCGGAAGCGTCTCGTTCTAGTGGAATCTCTGCTGGAAGGATTGCTCGGGTGAGGGTGGAGGTTCTTCGTCAGACATTGCTGCGCGGTCTTCGGTCTCCGCTTTACAGCGAGAGTCGGCATAGGGACGCAAGCGATGTCATTGCAAGAACCAGAAACCAGCGCGGCATTGGTGAAGACTGACAGATGCAATGGGTTGATGGTCTTGTCCTGACAAGGCGAAACTGCGGCACGGGTGCGGGTGGATTTCAACCCGGGAACTCTTGCGGCGGCGGTTCTGGCTCTGGCGAATCAACCAGCCTCTCTCGCCTCATTGCAGCCCCAGACGAATCCCAGAAGGAGGCAATGCGGAACCTTGAGGGTGTCATCAGCCCCAAAGACCCGCTTGCCGCCACTATGCTTCGCCAGATCGCGGCGGACATCCCGTCCGAGCATTACGGCGGTCTGTCAACGATCAGTTCTGGTTCGCAGGGCGTTGACATGGTTACAAACATTCGCGTCTCCAGCGGCTCCGATGTCGTCCGTGTCCTTGGGTACTACCGTCCGTCAACTGCGGAGATTGTCCTATCAGGAGGCGACAACATCGCGACCATCGGCGGTGGGACGCTGCACCACGAGATCGGTCATCATGTCCACGAGCGAAGGCTGACTTCGGAGGCTGACGCGGAGTGGCGAGGCATCTCCGACAACGGGCGAAACGCCTCCATCTCTGCCTATGCCCGAACTTCCCGTGGTGAGCATTTTGCCGAGGCGTATCGTGCCTACGCCAAGGGCGGCAACGACAGGGCGCGACTGCGCCGTGTGGAGCCTCGCGCCTACCAGTTCATGGCAAAGGTGTTCCGCAAGGGGTCGAAGATGCTCAATCCAGACGGTCGTCTTGGTGGAATCGACACGACAAGGTGGGGCGACTGATGGGCATCCGAGAGTTCGTCGCTGGCGTTCTGGATGGTTCGATCAAGGTGATCGGTGGCGGTCGATCTGCCGATGGGTACTTCACGGGAGAGGTGGATTCCTCCCGCTTGACCAGCGCGGACATCGCGGCTGAAGCCATTGGGAACGATGTGGACGACATCTCGTCAATGCCATTCAATCAGGTGGTTGCCGCCGTCGAGTCGGAGCGTGCGCGGATTCAGGCTAGGAAATCGCTTGTGGACGCTGTGTTTGCCCCGAAGAATCGGTCTTGACTCGTATCACAAGAAACTTGTCAAGATCGTTGGCGAAAAAACGGACAAAACCCACAAACCTCTTGGTGTCCGATAGAATGGAGATCGCTTATGCAGGACGCAACGAACATTTCTGACGCGGAAACTGTCTGGCTCAAGGCGATTGCTGCCGAGCAGTCGGATCGCATCGCGGAAGAACTCGTCCAGCCGAATCCCGATGCTTCGGTCGTGAAGAGCGTCGATTCGGAAGCGGCTGTTGAGACTGCAAACTCCGCAGAAGTTGCGGAGAAGTCGGAGTCTGGCGATGCCGTCAAGTGTCCTCCGATGAAGGATGGCATGGAGTACGGCTCGACCGATGCGGTCATGGTTCCGCCGAGCGCGGGTATGCCAGTCATGCCCCCGCAGGAGATGGAGTCGGAGCCTGCCCTTTCGTTCGGTGAGCAGATGCTCGTTGATCGAATGGACGATCTGATTGCAATCATGTCGGATATTCGTGACCGCCTTTCCACTACTGGTAGTGGTGATGCGGTATCTTCCCCTCAAGCGGTTGTGCCAGCCGAGGATGCAGGCACGAACCTTTCGTCTGCGCTTCTAGCGGCTCTGACGATCACGGACGGCATCCTCGCAACCCGCAAGTGACCTCAAGGACGGAGCAGAAACAAATGAGCGACATTGGTATCAAGCCCGAGCAGGAAGTGGCACGCCGCCTCCTCGCGAATGTCGAGAACCTTGGTAAGAACTACGAAGGTCTCGTCGCAGAGGTGAACAAGATTCAGGGCGACCTGAAGAAGTTCGACGGCTTCGACCCCGCGACCATCGACATCAAGGGCGCGATTGCCGAGTTTGAGAAGACGAAGGCTGTCATCGAACAGATGAAGGCTGATCGTCGCCGCGCCTCTGGCAACAGCCGCATCCCGGGTCTCGCTGCCGAAGCCAAGAACTTCAGCATGATCCGCGCCATGACCGCCATCAAGACTGGCGACTGGTCGCGTGCAGGCTTTGAGCAGGAGGTCTTCTCCGCTGCCCGCACCAAGGCGCAGGCGATGGGCATCGACAGCGCGGGCGGCTACTTCATCCCCGACGAGGTGATCGAAGATGTGATCGCCGCGATCTACACCCAGTCCGCCCTCATCAACCTGTCGGGCGAAGGCACGACCCGTGTCAGCGTCCTCGACGGTCTGAACGGCGGCACGGTGAAGGTTCCGAAGTTCCTTGGCGGCGTGGTCGCCTACTGGATCGGTGAGTCGGACGAGTACGCGGAGTCGCAGACCAAGGTCGGTGACATGATGATGACCCCCAAGAAGTTGGGTGTCCTCGTCCGCATGACGCAGGAGATGCGTACCTACGCCTCCTACGGCTTTGAGAGCCTCCTCCGCACGGACATGATCCGCGCTGCGGCGAAGGTTCTCGACAAGTCGATCCTGTACGGGTCGGGTACGGCTCACGCCCCCCGTGGCGTGGTCAACGCCGTGAACGCTGCGAATCTCGCCAAGGGCGACCTCAAGGCGTTCCCGTCCGTTCAGGTCTACGACGCGGCTGCAAAGGCTGGTTGGAACGGCGCGTCCGTCACCAACAACGAGACCAAGGACGATGCCGCGCTCGACTTCGACGGCATGGACAACATGATGGCTCTGCTTGAGGACAACGATGTCGTCGCTGACAACAGCGCGGCGTTCCTCGCGCACCCCAAGTTCTTCCGCAAGGTCAAGCAGTTGAAGATTGAGAACTACACCAGCCAGACCAGCGGTCAGCCGTACCTCCTCGGTGCGCCCCGCCTGCCTGACGCTCGGCTGTCGGACATCATCGGCAACTTCGCGAAGTCCACGCAGATCGCCACCAACAACAAGGCTGGCGAGTCGGTCGGCTGGACGGGTTCGTCCAACGCGGGTCACACCGATGTCTTCTACGGCAACTGGAACGAGGTCGTTCTCGGTCGCTGGGGCGGCATCGAAATCGAAGACGATGGCGGTCGTGGCAAGGGCTTCACCTCTGACCAGACCTACATGAAGATGCGCCTGTATGTCGATGTCGGCTTCCGCCACGACCAGAGCATCGTCGTCTGCCCGAACGCGAAACTCTGAACCTGAACGGTGAATGGGGAGGGGTCGAAAGACCCCTCCCTTGAAGCCATCCAAACCCGCACACACACTAGGGAAAACTCCCCATGCTTCACAAGACCTTTCACGAATCCGTCATGGTCGGGACTGCACTCGTCCCCACCGCCATCTCCGCAGCAACCGCCGTCAACGGCGCGACCATCGCCCTGAACTTCGGTGGCAGCGCGATCTCCTTCCTCTTCCAGACCACGAGCATCGCCACCGACGAGGTTGCGACCGTGAAGTTTGAGGAGTCGGTTGACGGCTCGACTTGGACGAAGGTTCAGTCGAACGATGCAGCCGCCGACCTCTCGTTCACCGTGCCGAACGCTGCTGCTGGCGACGAGACCACCGCGATGGCGACCATTCCCTTCGCGAAGTTCCTCTCGACCACCAAGTTCGTCCGCCTCGTGGTCACCTCGGCTGGCACTACGATCTCGTACACCGCTGCGGCGCAGTATGTGATCTCTGGCTTCCAGAGCCGTCCGACTTCGCAGGAAGACAAGACCTTCGCGGCGTGCGTGTCGTTCGTCTGATCGAACAACCCACCCTGCCAGAAACTCACAGGGGCGCAGGGCTTCGGCTCTGCGCCCCTGTCTTTGTTACGGGAGGTGACGAATGGCGGCACGCGAGTCGATTGAGAAAACGGACATCCGCAATCCCAACGCAACGATGTCGGAGCCTGCAAAGGTTCAGACGGCTGCTGGAGTCGCGTCGATAAAGGTCGTCATGGGCTACAACAGGACGATCAAGGTTCGCGTCAGCGGAAAGGGGATCAGGAATGGCTGAAACGGCGACCCTGTATCTGACCCAAGGTGGGCAGGCTGTGGTCACGGTCGCGCTTGTGGCGGACACGGGCAGCGCGTACAGCATTCCCGCTGGTCACACCTTCTACGCCTTCACGATCTGTTCCTATCTGGGGGCAACGCCGAAGGTCAGCAAGGACACGGCTACGGTGAGCGGCTCCAATGTGAGCGTTACCCTGACGAGCGCGGACACGAATCTTCTGTCCGCTGGGAAGTATGTGGGTCAGGTCGTCTTCTCCCTTGCAGGCAGCAACTATGTTTACTCCGACCCGTTCGTGGTCGTCGTGACCGCCAAGCCCGACTTCGGTCTTCCTGTCAATATCCAGACCTTTGGTGATGACGGCGGTGTGTACTGATGCCAATCCTCGCGACCATTGCCGATCTCCGTCTCCGCCGCGACATCGCCGTCGATGACGAGGCGATCTACGCCGCAACGCTGGATACGGTCGAGACGATGTTTGAGACCATGACCAAGCGGCTGTGGAAGTACCGCGAGAACCATGTCAAGTTGTTCTCGCTCGACTGGGAGAACCAGCGCAACGCCAAGCGACTCTACGCCCCGATCTTTCCCATCAACACCACGGTCGCGCTCCCGAAGGAACCCCAGATTTCTGTCAAGCATTGGCAGACTCCAAGCAAGGAGTCAGATGCCACCGTCTTGACGGTCAACGAGGACTACCAGTTGGAGTTGGATCGCGGAGTCGTCATTCGCACGATGGCAACCAACTGGTTCGACACCGTGAAGATGACGGTATCTGGCGGGTACGCATCTGCAAATGCGGAGGTCACGCCTGCTTCTGGTCTGGCAGTACCTCCGACGACTCCTCTGGATGTTCTGGAGGCGATCTGCCGACAGACGATCTACATGAGGCTCCGAACGCAGAACGACAGGATCGTGCTTCAGTCGCAGTCGAGCCTTCAGGGGCAGGCGAATGTTTCATTCACCTACTCGGACAAGCCGCACGATTCCTTCTTCCTACAGGTCGTGAGGTCGTACACACGAAGGACATACGGCGGCTATGGCTAAAGCGGAACTGACGGTCAATGCGGATCAGGTTCGCATCCAGATCGACAGGCTGCTGAAGCGCATATCGGTCGAGGCTGTTCGTGCGGCTGTTGGTGCTGCATTCCAGCGAGGGGCTACGAAGGTCGGCGGCTTCATCGCGAAGAAGTTCCTGTCTGGTCAGGTTCTTCGGAGGAGGACTGGCAACCTCGCACGCTCGGTCGAGGGAATCTTTGAGGTGTCTGATGGTCTGCCTCGTATTCGCGTGGGGGTCTTCAAGTCCCCAGCCAGAAACTATGCACGCATCCACGAGTTTGGAGGGACGATCACGCCCAAGAAGGCGAAGTCTCTTGCCGTACCCGTGGGTGCTGGGGCGGTTACTCCCGCTGGAGTGCCGAAGTACGCCAGTCCCCGCCAGTACCCGGGAGAGTTGCAATACATCCCCATCAACCGTGGCAATGTTGCAGCCATCCTCGTTGACCCCAAGGAGAAGCGCAAGGCTGAAGGAGAGCGCATGAAGGCGACCTACCTCCTGCTGCGCCGCGTGCGTGTCAAGGCGCGTCCGTTCCTCCGACCCGGGGTAATGGCGTATCTGCCCGAACTCACGGAAGAGGTGTCCCGTGCCGTCAGAAAGGTTGTGAATACAGATGTCAGCGGTAACTAGCCAGCGCACCCGCGTCCTCGCCCAGATCATCGACCTGTGCAAGCAGGCTGGCGGTGGTCGCTACTTTGTGAGACGCGGCGCGGTGAACTGGGCGGAGTTCGACTTCAACCGATACTCGGCTGGCATCTCAATCCTCACCCCAGAGTTCACGCTTCTGGGCGTTCAACTGAACAGTATCACAGTCACGCTGGAACTTGTGCAACGCATTCCAGACGGAGAGCGTCTGTATCTTGAAACTGATGGGCTAAATGACGAGGAAATCGAAGGACTTGTCGAGGATGCCCGTATCATTCTTCTTGGCTTGAAGGCGGCGAAGGACGACAGCGGAGATGCGACTGTTCTGCGAATCGTGGACAATCGCATTGAAGGTCAGGAAATGTCCAATCTCGACTTCAGCATTCAGGGCGTTATGGTCACCTTCACCGTAGAATACTGATCGCACCAACAGAGGAGCGAACACATGGCAGGCATCGTTGGAACTCAAGACCTGTGGGTCGTCGGATCGCGGTTTTTCTTCAAGCCCGAAAGCACGATCTCTGATCGCATCATCGACATTGGCACGATCAACACGGTGAATCCCGCGATTGAGCCGACCAAGGTCGATCTTCGCGACTCTGGCTCGGGCTTCTCCAAGATCATCGACTCGACCCTCACGGATGTCTCGGAGTCGTTTGAGGTCACCACGAAGAACTTCAGCCGCGACAACCTGTCGTACCTCTTCGTGTCCGCGACCCCGAAGGAACTCACCGAAGAAGCGGACACGGCTGTCCAGATGCTCCTGTCGAATGTGGCTGCAACGGCTTACCCCGTGAACACGCTCGTCAAGGTCTACAACAACACGGGAACGGGAAACACGGGTCAGCCCGTCTACAACATCAACGCCAACCCGACGAACGCCGTGTCTGGCTTCGCCTCTGGCGCGATCTCCTTCGTCGTGCATGACGCTGCGCGTGGCATCCTGCGGGTCGCTACAAACAGCCTGTCGGGAACGGGCAGCATCACGATCACGCTTGCTACGACCGATCCCGAACCTGTGGCGAACAACCGCCGCGTGCTGACCCCGCAGATGGGTTCGCTCTCGCGCCTGACTGGTCGCGGCTACATCTACTACTCGCGCAACAACTTTGAGTACCAGACCGTTCGCGAGTTCAAGTGCCAGATCACCCCGTCGAACGCGAACTTCCAAGTCGAGGACTACTCGGACTTCACGCTGACGGCGAAGGCTCTGTATGAGCCGACCAACACCACCGCGCCGTTCGGTCGTCTCGTCGCATTCGCTGGCTCCATCGTCTGATAGAAAGAGGACACCACAATGGCAGGACTCGTTGGCAATCAAGACCTCTGGATCGTTGGCTCCCGCTTCTACTTTGAGCAGGGAACTCGCGGCTCTGGCAAGATGATCGACCTCGGAACCGTGGATGTCATCTCGCCGCAGTTGACGACCAACATCGCTGAACTGAAGGACGGCGACAAGGGCATCCTGCGCCTCCTCGACCAGTCAATCACCCAGATTGATGAGGTCTACAACATCACCATCAAGAACTTCAACCTGACCAACCTGAACACGCTGTTCCTCGGCGGCGGTTGGACGGGAAGCAGCACGGCTGTCACGGGCAGCAACACCGCGTTCGACACGCTGAAGTTGAGCCTTGAGGACATCAACAACATCGGCGGCACGATCAACACGGGACAGTCGATTACTGGCGCGGGTGGTCTCTACCTGTTCCAGTTGACTGCAAGTGGTGAGCCTGTCCGAAACTTCGTTGGTACTGGCGGAACGCTGACCATCGGCGGCATCACGCAAGTCGAGAACACCAACTGGAAGTGGTACGACAAGAGCCGTGGCATCATCCAGATTCTCACGCTTGCCGACTCGGGTGGCGGTGACGGCGTGACCGAATACAGCCCCGACATCACCTTCTCGGGCAACCGCGCTACTGGGTTCTCCAGCGGCAGCACCATCGACCTGATCTACACCCCCAGCAGCGCAGCCTACGGGTTCAGCGCGGGTCGCATCATGTACCCGCAGACCGCCACCCTGTCGTCGCTGTCGGGAACGGGTCATGTCTACTGGACGCGAAACAACGGCGAGTACATGACCGCCCGTTCGTTCCCATGCCAGATTCAGCCCGCTGGTGCAGCCCTCTCCGCAGACGATTACTCGTCGTGGACTCTGGCTGTCACCGTTCTCGCGAACAGCACCGTGGCTGGCGAAGAGGCTGGTCGCATGGTGTACGCGACTGGTACTGGCGAAATCTGACCCTGACAGGAGGATGGCATGGCAGGCATCGTCGGTTCCCAAGACCTCTGGGTCGTTGGATCAAGGGCTTACTTTCAGCGCGAGGGCGCGGCGAGTCTCGTGGAGATCGGAACGATCAACACGGTCAGCCCCGCCGTCGAGCCAGTCAAGATCGACCTCCGCGAGTACGAGACGGGTCTCGGCAAGTTGTTCGACTCGACGCTGACGGAGTTCACGGAGACCTACGAGGTCACCACCAAGAACTTCTTCCGCGACAACATCGCCAACCTGTTCCTGTCGTCTGCACCTGTGACGCGATCCAATCCGTCAGAGAGCGTAAACGCAAATCAGGCGATCTTCAGTTTCACCTTCGACAGCAGCCGTCACGCGGCTGGTTCGTTGTTCTTGGCGGTAGACAACGGCGGAACATCACCGACCAATCAGGTTTGCTACAACATCACGAACATCGCCGCAAGCGGTGCGCTGTCTGCTCAAGTCGAGGTCGCTGACGCGACTCGCGGTCTCATTCGCCTATTGGGTGTTAGCGGTCTTACGGAGGCGCAGACATACTCCATCACGGTCAACCTTGATGCCCCAATCGGAAACAACCGTCAGGTCATTCGACCGCAGACGGCTACGCTTTCGCGGGTCACGGGCGAGATGCTGGTGTACTTTGAGCGCAACAACGGCGAGTACCAGTCCTGCCGTAACTTCAAGTGCATCATCCAGCCGTCGAACGCGAACTTCCAGATTGAGGACTACTCGGAGTTCACCTTCACCGCGAAGGCTCTCTACGAGCCGTCCAAGGCGGCGAAGTTCGGCAAGTTCATCACCTACCGTGGCAGCGTGATCTAAAGGGAGCAAGTCATGGCAGGACTCGTTGGCTCACAGGACTACTGGATCGTTGGCTCTCGGTTCTACTTTGAGCCGAATCTCTCTGGCACGACCACGCGCAGCGGCGAGATGATCGACCTTGGCACGGTTGACACCATCAGCCCGCAGATCGCGACCAACATCGCGGAACTCAAGGACGCGGAGAGCGGTGTCATTCGCCTTGTGGATCAGGGACTCGTGAGCATTGACGAGACCTACTCCATCACGGTCAAGAACTTCAACTTCCGCAACCTCCAGATTCTCTTCGCTGGCAAGCCGCAGGCGGAGACGCAGGCGGCGAACATCACTCCTGCATCCATCACGCTGTCGAGCGAGGAACTTTCGCGAACTCCGTCAGGCAACTCTGGTTCGATCATCAAGCCGACTGGCGGCTACCTCCTCGTCCAGTTGCGGGATAGCAACGGCAATCCTCTCCGCAACTTCACCACGAGCAGCACCCTGACTGCAACAGCCAACATCGGTATTGGTGGTGCTTCTGCTGGGCTGACCAAGGACACTCATTGGACTTGGTGGGATGCGCCGAAGGGCATCATTCGCATCATCAACCTTCCTGCTGGTAGCGGTGGATATGCGGGCATGACGGTCACGGGCGGAGTCATCACCGCCTATCCGACCGCTGGGTTCACGATCACCTTCTCGGCGGCGACTGGTCTTGGCTACTCGGGCAACCGCGTGATCTACCCGCAGTCTGCAACGCTGTCCGACCTGACTGGCAACGCGCACATCTACTGGACGCGCAACAACGGGCAGGATGTCTCCGCCCGCACCTTCGCGTGCCAGATTCAGCCTGCTGGTAGTTCGCTGACCACCGACGACTATTCGTCGTGGACGCTGACCGTGACTGCCCTCGCCACGGGATCGTCCACGGAGATCGCTGGTCGCTACACCAACATCAAGTGGAACAACACCACCACGGGCGACAATCTTGGTCTGCTGCCTAACGGCAACCCCGCGTACAACGAGAACTATGACGGCGCGGGTGGCGGTACGACAGGAACCAACTGGGACAAGAACCCGAACGACTTTGATGTCGGCGGAACGCTTGGTGGCGGCAAGGCTGTCTAAAGAAGCGACAAGTATCACACTTCTCACGCAGCGTGATACAATCAGACCCGTGGTGGCGCACCCGCTCCCACGGGTTCTTCTTTTGGAGAGAAAATGCCTCAAGCGCGAGATGAACTTGCCGAACTGTTCCCGGGCAAGACGATTGAGATCAAGGGCAACGGCAGGACGATCAGGGTCACCGTCTACCCGATGGCGATCAAGCACTTCCGCACCTTCAAGGATTCCGTCACCAAGGCGATGGACAAGATCGGGAAGGCTCCCGCTGGAGGAGACTGGTCGAGCGTCATCATGCCCATGATCGTCCAGATTGCAGCCGATGATCTTCTGGACATCGTGAATGAGTGCGTCGAGGGCATCGACCTCAAGCACGACCGATGCCCCAACTGGGTCTACCCCATCGTCGTCAAGGAGTGGGTCATCGAATCATTCGGGTCGGAGGACAAAATCCGCCCTTGGGTGAGCCTTCTGGAAGAACTGGCAGAGAGGGTGGGCGGTCAGAAGGTCAACATTTGGCAGACGCTTACGCAACGCTCATCCTCTGCGGCTGGAGCAAGCCAGACATCGACAGACTGACGCTCAAGCAGTTCAATCTGTTCTCCGAACGCGCAGTTCTCGCAGTAAGACGCTTCCAAGCCTCGCAAGGAGAGATAATCAGGGTCGGAACGGCATCCCTGCTATCCAAGGAAGGGCAGCAGGCTTACAAGCGGCTGAATCAGGAGATACAGCGTGGCTGAAGGCTCTGACATCTCAATCGACATTGTTCTGAAGGAACAGGTCAAGCCTGCACTTGACGCGCTGTCGAGCGGGATTGCGGAGTTCACGAAGACGCTTTCGATCCTGACGGCGCAGGCGAAGTCCGCTGGCGATCTGATCGGCAAGGTCGGCACGCAGGCGGAGCAGGCTGGGCAGAAGGTCGCTGCCGCCACCAAGCCAACGGAGCAGTTGAAGACCACGCTGACGGCGGAGGCGAAGGCTGCGAAGGAAGCGGCTGATGCCACCTCTCGGTTCGGTACGGCGGTTGACAAGGACTCGCCGCGCATCAGGTCGAACGCGAGGGAGATTGAGGCTCTCGTCAGTTCGTACAGCCGATTCAGGCAGGGCATCACGAATGCCGCCACGACATTGCAGAATCAGGTTCGCGGCTTGCGCGGGGCGAAGGAGGCGTTTGCCGACCTACGGTCTGGAGTCAACGACACCGTTGGTGCGCTGACCTCGTTCAAGGCTCTCGCTATCGCGGCTGTGGCAACGCTTGGCGTGTTCAAGGCGAAGTCGTTCATCGAAGGCATCGTCGGTGACGCGGCGAAACTGGACGAGACGCTCCGCAAGGCGGCTGCTGCCGTTGGTGCGCTCAACGAGACCACCACGGAGAGGCTCCGTGAAGACCTAAAGCGGCTCTCCATTGAGGAGGGCGCGGACATCCGTGCGCTTGCGGAGGCGGCTGTCGGGGTCATTCCAGATGTGGGCGAGAAGGGAATCGCGGAGTTCCTGAAGGTCGCCCAGAGGTTCAGCGAGGTCGCTGGCGGCAATGTCGCGCAGATCGCGGACACGCTGGTATTCATCATCAAGGGCTTCGGAGACGAGGCTGACAACTCGTCCAAGAGCATGGCGGAACTCGCTTCCACCATCTCGGACAAGTTGTTCGTGGCTGCACGAGAGGGCAACATCGCCATCGGGCAGTTGACGGGCATTGTCGGACTGGCGGCGCAGCAGGCGGAGGTGCTTGGCATCTCCTTCGATGAACTTCTGGCGGCTTTCACCGCGCTGGGCGATGTGGGCGTGAAGCCCATGCGTGCGTTCCGCGTGCTGTCTGGCGTGCTTGCTGGGGTACAGGAACCGTCCGTCAAGGTCGTGGAGGCTGTCGAGCGAGTCAACAGGGCTATCCCGACCCTGAACCTCGACTTCTCTCGGACTGGTCTTGCAGCGGACGGTCTTGCCAAGTTCCTCGGCAAGTTGACCATCGCGCTCAAGGCGGACGAAGACCTCGCCAAAGACTTGGGCATCAACATCCGCGAGATGGGTCTGATCTTCAAGGCGACCGCCAACGAAGGCAAGGCTCTTGCGGATCAGTTGGAGAACATCCAGAACAGCGGCGGCGAGGTCAACCGTGCGGCGGACTTCATTCTGGAAGGCACGGAAGGCAAGTTGCGCCGCATCAGCGCGGTGTTCGCGGCACTCAAGGACGACATCGCACAGGTCTTCATCCCTGCCATTGACGACTTCCTTGAGAACTTCAAGAACGGCATCGAAGGGTTCAGGAACTCGTTCGGCGGGTCGCTGTCTGCAATCAGGCAGGCGGTGAGCGAAGTTCAGCAGTCTAACCTGACCACGGATCAGAAGAAGGTCGCGCTAGCGACCCTTGGCGACCTACAGCGCGAGGTGAACAGGGCTGGTCTGACGGTGCTTGTCGAGGCGTTGAAGGTCGCGTTCATCGCTGGCGGAAAGATTCTTGCAGACCTGATCTTCGCCGCGTTTGCCAAGGGCGGTCTCGTCCTCAAGAACACCATCTTGGAGGCACTTGGAAAAGAAACAGCAGGGACGCGGGCTGCTCGTCTTGAGGCAACTCAATCCGTTATTCAGCGAGTCATTCCGCGCGGAGGCGTGATTCCAGAGGCGGTTCCAAACGAGTCGCAGGCTAGCGATATTGCCATAGCGATCTCGCAAACGCTTGCGAACGCACAGGCACTATCTCGTCGCCAGCCGATACCAGCAGACGCAAGCACCCGAACGGATACCGACAATCGGATTCTGGGCTTTGCGAAGGATATTTCCGATGCCGTCAAGGAATCTGTTGGGCGATTGCCAGAGGAGGTTCGTGCGGCTCTTGGGGCAAGCGGAGCCATCGACCCCCTCACGAACGAAGTCAAGAACCTACGGCAGATCGCGTCAGAGCAGCCCGAGTTGTTCAGGGAGATTGTTGCAGCCGTCCTTCGCGGTCAGTCTGAACTTGTCAGGCAGAACAACGACACCGACATCAACAGGCGGATCGACTTCGTTCGCAGGACGGATCGCCCCGCACTTCTGGCTGAACAAACACGGTTGCGTGAGCAGAGGGATCAGCAGGCGAATGACGGGGCTGGCGTTGGTTCGCGCAGGAATCTGGTAACAGACGCGGCGATCCAGCAGGCGGAGTTCCAAGTCGAGTCATCGTTGTTCATCGACAACATCCGCAGCCTGAATGTGGCGTTGCGAGGTGGGTTCGGCGCGGGTGGCGGTGGCTTCGGAAGCGCAGAGTTTTACAATCAGACGGTTGGCGGTCTTGCTGGTACTGGAATCCCGACTAGGCAGTTGCCAGCGACTTTCCGCGAGGGGAATCAATCGGAGCAGGGCGTTGCTCTCGACATTCTTCAGAGATTCTCCGCCCAAGGCAATCGGTTCCCGCAACTCACCGCTGCACGCTCGTTGATTGAACAGGCTGGCATTGGCGGCTTGAGCCGTCTGGACTTTGAACAGCAACTCCGCGAGGCGCAGGCAGAGCGTGACGCGGAAGAAGCCGTGATCCGCGAGTTCATCGACAGCGCGATTTCCCGTGCTGGGGAAACGGCGCAGGGCTTTTCGCGGGTGGTCGGTGAACTTGGCAAGGCGCAGACAGCCGATGATTTGCGAAAGGTTCTGGAGAACCTTGGCGCGGACGCTGGCGACTTCGCCCCGCTTGTGCAGGCGTTCATTGACATCCGATCTGAAGGCGATGATGTCGTCAAGTCGCTTGAGGAGATGGGCAAGTCGCTTGGCTTTGTCGCGACCAAGGGCGATGACGGTCTGATCTCGCTAGTCAGGACGACCGACGAGGCTGGCAAGGCTGTTGCGGATACTCAATCGAACATTCAGGATGCGGCATCTGCGGCGATTGACGGACTGACTGACACGGCGGAAAAGGTCGGCACGCTCCAGCAGCGCATAGCGGAGCAGGCTGGAGACTCCGCGCTGACGCTGGCGAAGCGGTTCGCGCAGGCAGAGGTGGAGCGCAGGAAGGCTATTGGTTCGGTCACCGAGGATCGAATCGCCGCCGAAATCCAAGCCGCCATCAAGGTTGCAGACGACCTCAAGAGCCAGATCGCCGCAGTTCAAGAACAGAAGACCGCTCGTGTTATTGGAGAGAAGGAAGCGGTCGAGCAGACTCGTCAACTGCGTCAACGGTTGACAGAGCAGGCACAGATCATCTTCAAGTTTGTCCCAGATGCGAGTGCGATCTTCAAGTCCGTCGAGGACATCGGCAAGCGCATTGATGAACTCCGCGCACGCGCGTCTGCGATCAAGTTTCAACAGTCGATCCTGCCGCCGATTGCGTCACCGCAGCAGGATGCACTTCGTGTCGAGGCTAGTGATGTTGGGGCGCAACTTCAAGAGGCTGCAAAGGACTACGCGAACGCGCTGGTCACCCTTATCCGCGCCAACGACAAGGCTACGCAGGAGGAGACGGTCAATGTCTTCCGCGCTGCGGTAGACAAGAGCGCGGACGGAGCGGAGAAACTGATTGTCGAGGTCGCCAAGCGTGCCGCGAAGTTGTATCAGGAGTCGTTGCGGACGCTGTTCAAGGACGAGGCTGGCGCGAAGCAGAGTGAAGCCATCGTCGCGGAACTCGACCGCCTTGTTTCAGCGAAGACTGATGCCACGGCGAAGGGGCTGGTGACGGAGGTCGATCAACTCAACAAGGACATTGCTGGCAAGATCGCGACATTGCTTGGGACGCTACAGGGCGATGTTCCTGCCGAGTTGAAGACCGCCTACGAAACGATTGTCGCGCGGTTGCGGGACATCCAGACCGCGACAGGCGACAAGGCAAAGAGCATCATTGAGCAGTCTGGTCAGGAGATTTCTGACCTCATCAAAGTGCTGTTTGCCACGAGCGACAATCTGGCAAAGGAGTTGGCGGCTGCACAGGAGAACTTCCGAAAGAGCGAGGAAGAGTTCAAGCGCGGCAGGGAGTCGCGGTCGCAGACGGTGCGGGTTGGAGAGGTCGTCTCGCAGAGGTTGGCTGTAGGACCGGTTATCCCCGCTGGCAACCAGTCCCTCATCGACCAGAGCGCGGGAGGGATCACGGCGGCATTTGAGGCATCGCAGCAGGCTGGTCGCGAGATCGACTTCCTGATCGACAAGATCAAGACCCTTGAGAGTCAGTTGGATGCGGTGCGTTCGCTTCAGGTCGGAGCCGAAGACGAGCCGAAGCGTCAGGCACTCATTGCCCAGATCAACGGCATCATCTCTGGAACCGAAGTTCTCCTTCAGACCAAGTTGCAGAACGCTGGAGTGCCGTTCGTCGGAGATGACGACATCACTCGTGCTGATGCTCTGGTCAAGGCGCAGTTGGAGTTGCTCCGTGTCGAGGAACAGCGCGTTCCCGTGCTTGAACTCGTCAGGCAGGCGACCGAGGCGCAAGTGAAGGCGCAGGAGAAACTCGCCAACTCGCAGAAACTCGCCGCTGCCGCTGGTACGAATCAGTACGCGACCCTTGAGGCGGTCTACGGTGTTGCCACCTTCCAGATCGACAAGACGCGCGGCAGCATTGAGCAGCAGAGGCAGGCTCTACAGGCGTACATTGCGGAACTGGAGTCGATCCGCGTCCGCTTGCAGGACGCTCTCTCCCTGAATCCAGACCTTGCTGGCGATCTTCAGCCAGCCATTGACGAGGCGAAGCAGAAGATTGACGATGCACAGGTCGATCTGGACGCTCTTGGTCGCAAGTGGGGCGGCGCGTTCGGTGAGGGATTCAAGCAGGGTCTTGGTGCGGTCGAGACTGCCGACGAGTTCTTGGCGAACCTTGGACGAGGTGCTGGTCAGGCTCTCCAGAGCAACCTTGGGACTGCAATCGACAGCGTGATCGACGGCACGAAGTCGCTTGGGGAGGCATTCAAGGAGTTTGTTGCCAGCACGCTGATCGACATCGGCAAACTCATCATCAAGATGCTCATTCTTCAGGCGATCCAGTCCGCGCTTGGCGGGCTTGGTCTCTTCAACGATGGCGGTGTCGTCCCAGAGCCAGTCGAGTTGAACCGTGGAGGCATGGTTCCAGACTTGCGCCAGCCCCGCCGATGGAACGGATACAACACGGGTGGATCGGTCAGCAACGACGATCCGAAGCAGCCGAGTCGTGGAATCATGTCGAGGATCAGGGCGGCTGTGGCGCGAATCAAGCCCACGCCCTCTCCAGAGCCGCAGCCTGTGTTCGTCCGCGCCTACGCGGAGGGCGGATTCGTCGGTGCTGACCCGCTTACCAAGGCGATCCACACCATCGTCAATGTCCTTTCCCCGAGTCAAGAGGAGCCGCGTTTCTACGACACGGGCGGCTTCGTCGCTAGGAACGCGGAAGACACGCCGAGGATCGACAGGGTAATCAATACGATCAGCAGGGTGTTTGAGCCGCAGGATGTGCAGGCACTCAACACGGGCGGACGGGTGGAGAAGAGCGGTGTCGGAAAGGCGTTGAGGGCGATTGCTTCTGTGCTTCAGCCGCAGGAGCCAGAGGTGCTGGCTCTGGCTGGTGGAGGTGTCGCGTATCTGGCGGTGGGAGGATTCCCAGCGAATGCGCCTCGTCGCAAGGGCAGAGTACCCGGTCCTGATGTGAATCGCGATGTGGTTCCCGCGATGCTCACCCCGGGTGAGTTCGTGATGAAGCGTTCGGCTGTGAGCAACTACGGTCTGGGCGTGATGTACGCCATGAACGAAGGTCTTGTGCCGAAGGATATGTTCGGTAGCCTACCCGGGGTTCGGAAACTAGCCACGGGCGGTACGGCAGAGGCGACCATCCCACCAAAGATCGAAGTCACTACTCCGATGCAGCCGCCTCCCCAGATGCCGCAGCAGTCTGGTTCGCAAGCCCCAGTTCCCGCCTACATCGTTGCCAACGAGCAGGCGATGCAAAACCTACTCAACGGCGGCAGGAACGCCATGATCGACTTCATGCGTCGAAACAAGAACACATGACCGTCACGCAATCGTCATTCGTGTCTCGCGCTGGCACGCCAGCACCCTTGTCAGCGAACGGTGTGAATCCAGCAGTTCCGCTTGTGGAGCGATGCTGGGAGCCGCAGGCGTTGTTCATCCACGACTGGAGTCAGCCAGTCACGCTTCGCAGCAAGTGGAATACCGTGGTCAGCAAGAGCCGTACTGGAGAAATCCAGAGGATCGGCTTGAGCGACAAGCCGACCCTGACTCTTGATTCCGAAAGCCGTTGCTTCAATCAGAATCATTGGAGCAACCTAAACGAGATGCTGTCGAAGCAGGAGGTTTGCCGATACCTGTCGCCGCTGCATTGCGATCCGATTCATGGCGTGACCCTGTTCGACCCGCAGTATCACCGCTTCGCCGTCACGAGCGACTTGAATACGCGAAGGTTGTTTCAGGGTCAGAACGCCATGATCGCAACCGTCCCATCGACGGCTATGACATCGGAGTTCACTTGCTCTGAAGTTACTGATGTCAATAGGACTACGAAGCGAATCACATTGGAGACTCCGCTTCGCAGGGCGCAGTATGAAGAGCCGAAGATCGACAAGTCGATCTACGCAGTTACAAGCACAAGTGCCATTCCGTCTGGTGGTTATGGATACGCAAGTGGCTCGACGGTAACGATGTGGTGTCGTAAGTCGTGGACGGCTGGCAATCCGACGACTGTTGGATCGCGTGCTTCAGATGGTGGGCAGACGACATCCGTTGCTGGCGTTGAACTTGTCGTCAACAGCAAGGCGCAGGCTGTTCTCATCAAGCCAAACGATCAGATCATCCATATCGGCTACACGATGGCTCGTAACAGCCAGTCAATGACCCTAACGCCAACGGTCATCAAGGCAGTCAAGGGTGCTGGCGGCGCAACCACACAGGTATCTCCAACTTGGACGCTGGTCGCGCTCAATGGCGGAGTCACCGATTGGGTTGAGAGCGGTACTGTCGGTGGAAGCACGGCTAATCAACCGACCAACTTCAGTCATCAGCGCGTTGGAGCGGCTACCCCAACGACAGCGCAAGTGAGAACTTGCCGCGTTCAGGTTCGCACTACGACCGTCACGCAGGCAATGATCGACACCCTTCGTGCAGCCGATACTGGCATCACAGGGAATGGCGCGGCTCAAGTCTATGTTGAGGCTACCGTTGCTGGATCGGCTGGCACAAGCACTACGACCGACAACGCGCTTGCCCATGTCGTGCTTGTGGTCAGAGACGGATTTCTGAAGCCAACTGGTGCTACGGCATCGCTAATCGCCGCCGTTGATGCGGAGATGATGACACACCTGTCTGCGTCAGCACCAGATACCAACCAGAACGACTATCCATCTGGGGCTTCAGCCTATCCGTTGTATACGCAGTCGATTTCTCTTACTTCTGCGGCTCCAAAGTCAAAGACGCTTGCGATCCAGTTCTTGAGTTATGGGCGTTCATCACAGCAAGGCGACCCAGCGATTGCCGTTTCGTCGCCACTTGCTGCAACTCTGCTGTACCCAACATCACAGTCGTATCCCGATGGATCGTCAACTCCATCGAACACCAACCTTTCTCGTGCGTTTGTGTCGTCGTCGGCTACCGATGTCACGACAATGATTCACGAGATCGTTGACGCATCAGCCGTTGAAGCCGAGCCGATCACGGGAAACCTGAAGAACTACGGGTTCAGCGGTACTTTTGGATACACGAGTGGTGTGCCGACCACGCCGAATGTCACGCCGTTCCTGTTCAACCTTGGTCTGGTGCTGAATCCTTCGATTCAGAAGCCGCTTCGCTGCTATCCGCTGATGGAGAGCGATCCATCGCCGTCGAATCCGCAGTACGGAACGCCAGACACAAGCACGATTGGAAAGGTGTCCGTCAGCGCATCGCAGTCGAGCGGGATGGTCGCCTTGGATTCGCCTGACACGATGATCCAAACTGGATGGGATTACGCCGCATATCCGCCGTTCCAGTCGAATCCAAAGCGAGTCAACTCTGGTTCGGTGTGCAACACGAGCAGCGACTATGCGACCACGGCAATCGTCGCGCCTCTTCTGACGGGCAAGTTTGACTACGCGACAGGAATCACAATCGGCGCATCGTCATCGGTTGACATGGAGACAGTTGGCATCGGTCGATCAGTCGAGGGGTATCAGGAAGAGCCGCGCAAGGAGTTCTCCGTGCAGGCGACATTCCTCAAGCGAACGGACGCTTTCAAGTTTCTTCAACTATGGAACAACCGCCGTGGTCGTTTGGCTCCCGTTTGGTTCCCAAATCCATCCGACAGCCTCAACGCGCTGTATTCAGCCTTCGACAACGAAATCTACTTTGCCGCAAATGACTCCAATGTCCTTCCGTCCATTACGCACGGAGCGAAGTTTATCTACATCAGGACGACAGGTGGCACTTCATACATCTTGTCGGTGAGTGGATGGACAAGCGGGCAAGGGTTCATCGTGGCAACCATTGACACCACATTGCGTTCTGATGGAACGCAGTTGTGCAACCTTGATCCAGCGGTTGCTAGCGCGATCCAGACAAAGACTGTTGCGCGAATCACGACCGCGCATCTTTGCTACTTCGACAACGACGAGTTGACCGAGCAATGGCGCACGGACGAGGTGATGTCCGTGCAGTTCAAACTGACGGAACACAGCGGCGTATTCAAGCCAGAGATGGAGGCTGGAGTTGCGACTCCAACCACGGGATGCGGATACTGCTGCGGTTCAGTCGATCCGTGTCCATGTACTGGCGGTAGCGCGTTCGGCTGTCCTACGACGATCAACTCGCCAAATGCGTGCTGCATTTGCCGAACATCTGGTTTGAAGTTGCGCGTCACGGTGTTTTGCTACGACCCCTGCTACAACATTGAAGAACCAGATAACGATCCTCTTGATTGCCCGGGTTGTTCGTGTACGAAATGCACGCTTGCTGGTAGTTACTGCCTCCCGACTGGGGCAAAAGAGTTTGAGTTAGAGGTCTCGGCTCCCGATACAACTTGTTCCGTCCTTGGCTTTAGGTCTCCAGCACCAGCCGCGTGTGCAGCGGGTGGAGATCAAGCGTTCACCGCTTTCTTGGACACAAGGACTGGTCAATGGACGGTCTCGCAGAACTCTTGGATAATCAATCCATGTTGTGCTGGAGGAGCCTGCCAATGTCCGCCACAGGGATGTCCTTGCGCCACGGCTAACTGCAACAATGCTTGCGGGACTCCAAAGTCCGTGTCTGAATGCGCGAAGTTTGAGTTCTACGAGAATATTTGCGATTTGACTTGCGTAATAAACCCAAACTGCGCCTCTCTGAAATGCGGTCAACTGGTTGGCGGAACGAGAAGACCACTTACAGACTGTTGTGGGAAAGAAGACCCCAATCGACCCGGGAACGCCGTTGGTCGCCTGAAGGTGCTTGGAGAACTCATCAACGAGTGGGGGTCAATCGGATCGACTACTGGATGCACGCTTGCTTGCGCCACTTGCACCTAGTTGTGATACACTAGGTTCGCTTGGTAATCTGCCATGAACACGGCACAGACACGCATTCACAACAACGCCTGCTTCGTGACCGTCACCATTGACGGTCATTCGTTGCACGCCAAGTTCGTGCCGAGTAAGCAGGCGATCATTCGGCTTGAGGCGGACGATATGCCCGCAAGCATGATGAAGCAGGAAGGCGATCCTTCTCCAGCAGCGGTTGAAGTTGCGGACAAGGCGGTCGCCGTCGAACAGCATCAGGAACAGCCTAACCTTGGCGTTGCTGCGACCATCGCTGGTGCAGCGAAGTTGGCGGCTACGCATCTTGGGATCGGGATGGCATCCAAGGATGATGTCTCGCGGCGCACATCAGTCTGTCTTGGATGTCCGAAGAACGATCTTGGTCGATGCAATGCCTGTGGCTGCTATCTCTGGGCGAAGGTTCGTCAGGCGAAGGAAACCTGTCCAATAGGGAAGTGGTGACGCATGGCTGGCGGACTGACCGAGACAGTCAGCAACCTCTACCTTATGGTGGAGTTTGAGTGGGGATTGCTGTGCGACTACGGCGCAGGCAGCGCACCAAACGATCCATGCGTTGAGACTGCGGCGTATCGGGTTGGGTTCATTCGCGCCAATACGGATGCGACTCTGGACATCGGCGGGGAGAGCAAGACCTATAAGGCAGTTCCAGAGATGGACTTTGAGATGGTCGATGCGCTCAAGGGCGGTACTGCCGACGAGCCGTTCAGAGTCATCTTGCCGCTGCACATCTATCCAGCCAATGTGATGGTTGGCAACCCTTTCCCAACGACACGAGTGTCGGTTTGGCAATGCCGAATGGGAGATGCTGGAGTACCCGGGACTTGGGGAGGCGCAAACTACAGCAGGCGGCTTCTCGCGCAAGGGCAAGTTGGTCGCACTACCGCGCGGTACAACCGACGACCAGACATCGTTGCCGTCGAGTGTTATCGCAACAAGGCGCAGATGCAGTCTGTAACCCTTGGCATCACATCGTCGCAGCGTTGCTATTGGAGGTTTGGAGACAACAACTGCCAGTTCCCTATTCAGCAGGCGACCGTAAGCACCGTCTCTTGCACGAGCATTCAGAATCAGAAACTCTATGTCACCATCCCGCAGAATGCTGTCGTCGGCAGCGCACTTCAGGTCATCAGCGGGTATCAGGCATTTCAGTACGGCTATGCCGAGGCAGAGGGTCTCAAAATCTTCATCCGCGAACATAGGGTAAAGAGCGGCGCGAACTACATCGTCGCGACATCTGGAGTTGCAGTCGGGCAGCAACTTGAACTGCTCCTGACATTCCAGCCACCATCTCATCCGAACTACACATGGCTCACCAAGCCGATCACCTTGGTCGGCGGATGCACGAAAAACAAGTCTGCTTGCATCGGCAAGTGGAACAACGCTGAACACTTTGGGGGATTTGGAATCCTTGTTCCGACATACAACCCAGTCTGGGAGGTTGGCGGAGGTATGCCAGCATGAGAACGCTTGCCGAGTTCAATGACGAACTTCAGGGGTGGTATGCGACTCCGTATCGGCATGGGATCAGCATCAAGGGTTCTCATGGCGGGGTGGACTGCGTTCGCTTCGTCGTGTCTATGCTTGAGTGGCTGCATGGACGAAAGGCTGATGCTGGGTGCATTCCATTCGACTTTCCTGCTTCGGCTGCGTATGTCGCGAAGTTCCCAGCCGTAGATGTGTTCAACTGGATGACCGACAGGTATCCATGCCATGTCGTTTATCGCAAGGGCAGGGATTCGGAGATGCCTGAACTAGCCCCAGCGGATGTCGTTGTGCTTGAACACACGGACGAAGAGCCGTGCCACATGATGATCGCTGGAGACGGGGTGATCTGGCACTCCAACAACTGGCTGCACGGCGGTCGAGTTAGTTGGACTGGGCTTACGGAGAAGATGCGCGAAAGCGTCTGGTGCATCTGGCGCGTAGACGCGGCAAGGAGCCTTCGTTGACTGGCTACACGCCCATCCTCGCGACCTTCTTCGGCATCGAATACCTGATTGCCTATGCGATTGTCGCCGCAATCTCCATTGGTGCTGGACTGCTGCTTCGTCGCAAGAGCAGTCAGGCTTCGATGGATGTGCAGGCTGAACAGCCGACGAATCAAACAGCCCGTGGTGGCTTCATCCCCATTGTCATGGGACGAAGGCGAGTTGGATCATGCTTCCTTTGGACTGGTGATCGCATTGAGATTGAGGAGGTTGTCGGTCAAGCACCGTCAGGAGGAAAGGATTTTGGCGGCGGCGGGTCACAGGACATCAAGCAAGTCGCCTACTTGGAGCGTGGATGGATTGGTCTTTGTTGCGAACGCGCCCTGATCGTCCACGGCATCTACAAGGATGGTCGCCTTGTCGAGAACAGCCGTTTCGCCAAGCCATTCATGCCATCTGGTTCGCGCATTGACTTCGCGAAGGATGGCTCTGGGTTCATCTTCTGGGGAGAAGACCACCCACCAATCACTCACGAGGCGTTGGTTCTGCTGAACGACCTTGCTGGAGTGCAGTCAAAGTGGGAAGGCATGGTCTGGATGTATTGGGACAGGCTCCGTCTTGGTCAGGTCGCCAGATGGGGCAACATGGAATACGACATTGAGACTTGCCCTCCGTCTGGTCTTGGGGGCTTTACGGCTCCATCAACAATCGGAGCAGACGAGGACAAGGGTTGGAATCCCTCTCTGTGCATCTTGATTCTCCTGATGCAAGAGTCACCCCTTGGATGTGCGATTCCCAACTGCCGCATTGACTTCGCAAGTTTCAACACGGTTGGAAATGCGATGAATAGCGAGGGGCTGTCTGCAAACATCTTGGTTCAAGATGGTCAGACCGCCGAGAATGTCATTGGCGGAATCCTTGAGGACATCGGAGCGATGCTCTACGAGGTTGATGGCAAGATCGGCATTCGCCTTGTCCGTCAGGTCGCCACTCCGCTTGCAATCACCGACGATGTGATGCTCCCGCCCTACGAGGAGATCGACAGGTTTCATCGAATCACGCAAACGGATCAGATTGTCTTTACCTACGCCAATGTCACGCGAGACTTTGCGCCCGACATCGTGAACATCGAAGACGATGGATTGTCGGAACAGGGGACACGGCGAAGGCAGCGTCGAGTTCCACTTACGATTGCAACGAGCGAGAAGGTTGCTTGGAAGATCGCAAACAGGCGATTGCAGGAGAGTTTTGCTCCGTTTGCGAAGTACGGAATCAAGTTCATCCGTGACTTCAAGATGCTGCTACCCGGGGAGACGGTTCGCCATCCCACGCTTGGCGATCTACGGCTGATTGAGACGCGCTTCGACGCGAACAGCCCGACCACGGACTGCCTTTTCGTTCAAGATGTCTACGGCAATGCCCCTGACTACACCGACCCAGACGATGGCGGTGGTGGCGGCGGAACGGCGGAGGCTCCACTTCCTGACTTGATGTTCAAGATGTACGAGGTTCCAAGAACGATGTTGCAGCGCGGCAACTACACAGGGATACAGCCCGTGTTTTCAATGCTGCGCGTCCGCAAGCGCAACTCTGTTGCTCGTGCTGGCTTGTATCGCGGAACATCTCCGCTTGAGTATGTCCTCGTAACAAGCACGGGACGAAGGCAGTTCGGTGGCTTTCTGGTTGGTGGGATTCAGGACGACTTTCGATACGAAGACGCTTCGATCATCATTGAAATCTTCGGAAACGGCTTTGAAGCACCGCTAACCGATACGGACAAGAAGAAGCACGCGATTGACATGGCTTCTTGGGTTCCAGTCACAACTCAAGCAAACTACTTCAATGGCGGAATCACCGTTGTCATAGGAACTCTTGGACAAGAAGAGATTTGCTACGCCAAGCAGATTGAGCCATATGCGACTGCAAGCATTGATGGGAAGAACAGTCTTGTCGTCCAATACAGGATTCGCGGCTTGGTCAGAGGCAGGCATCAGACCGAAATCGGAACACATTACGCTGGCGCAAGGGTGTTTGTGTTTCAATCGGCATCTGCAAATCAGAGACCGCTCACGGTTATTGGAACGACCGCCACAGGATTGACCGCTTATCACAAGTCTCGTGCGGTAAACGCTAATGGAACGGCGATCACCCTAAACGCATCTCCGAACTCCAACATTACGGTGGCAGGCAAGTGGGATAAGGCAATCCCGCTGCAATACTTGCGGTTTGGCGAGAAGATGCCAGCCATCGACCTTTCACTTCTGCCAAGCGGAAATGCTTGGCGTTCCGAACTTCCGAACTTCAAGGCTAACAGGACGATTGACACTTACGCGATAACCAACTCGTTTGGTACAGCCGTGGTACTCGCGGCAATCGCCATTGAGATCAGCATTCCGTCAAACACTTACCTGAAGGGGGCTGGTGGTCGAGCCTACGCATCATCGGCTGGCGGCAGCGGATCGGTTGCGGAAAGTGGATTGGAGAAGACACGAGATAGGTTTGTTCTTGAAGTGTGCTTTGTCCCTTGGGATGGATCGGCTAGGCGTTCAGCACCAGTCGTCATTCGATCCCAAACGGTCGCTGACTACACAACCACCGATCCAGACGGTTCGTTCAGGAACCACGCCAGATACTACGGAAGCGTCACCATCGACTACTCCGCCTTGATGCACGAGGAGGATCGAACTGCGACACTCGCTTGGCTAAATGCAAACGCTGGATGGTCTATCAATCGTAAAGTGAGTAGTGCAGACTTCAGCAACTCTTTCTTCAGCGAAGACATTCCAGTCGTCGGTGATGTCGGAAACGAGACGGGCAATCCTCCGATCTTCTACATCAGGATTGCTCACTATCTGATCGACAACGCTCCGAACGGAACGCCTGCGTCCGTAAGGTATTACTACTCTTACGACAGTCGAATCAGGCATGATTGGCGAACCCCGAAGTACGATGCAAGGGATGAGTTTGGGGGGTTTTCTTGGCATCGCGCTGACTACCAGTTCCTTGGATTTGACGGAGGTCAGTATTGACCAGCATCGCCATCAACCGCATTCGCAGGCGAATCTCTGGCGCGGGAGGTGCGCCAGCCGACATCGCTCACGGCGAACTCGCGTTCAACGAGGTCGATGGTGTCCTTTACTACGGATCGGGCGCAAAGAAGAGCAGCGACAAGGCGACTCTCGCCCTCAAGGTCGGTGGCGTGGGGACTTTCGTCGCGCTTGAAGGTAATCAGACCATCAATGGGAACAAGACCTTTCAAGGTATAGTTACAGTCGCAACTCCACCGCTTGACGATGACAGTTTGCGCGTTGCAAACACCAGTTGGGTGCAGGCGAAGTCGATTGACGGCGGAAACTTCTAGGACACATCATGGCAAACACCATTCGTATCAAGCGGCGTGGTTCTGGCATTGCTGGCGCACCAGCGTCTCTCGCAAGCGCAGAGTTGGCGTTCAACGAGATCGACAACACGCTCTACTACGGCAAGGGCGACAGTAGCGGAACCGCGACGAGCATCGCTGCCATCGGCGGTGACGGCGCGTTCGTCTCGCTGTCTGGCACGCAGACGATCAGCGGCAACAAGACCTTCTCTGGAACGGTATCGCTTGGCTCTTCGGCAACTGCGACTACGCCTGCAAGCAACAGCAACGACACCACCCTCGCGACGACTGCCTTCGTCACGACCAAGACCACGGGTTTCGGAAGCGGATCGGTGACCAGCGTTGGTCTGTCCTTGCCCGCCATGTTCTCGGTCACGGGTTCTCCCGTCACGACCAGCGGCACGCTCACGGCAAGCCTTGCTTCGCAGACCGCCAACTATGTGTTCATCGCTCCGAATGGAACGGCTGGCGCACCGACCTTCCGCGCACTCGTTGCAGCCGATCTTCCGTCCCTGACGGGAACCTACCTCGGTCTGTCTGCGGGCGGAACCGTCTCTGGAAACACGACCTTCAGCGGCACGGTCGCGCTTGGCGCATCGGCTACGGCGACCACCCCATCGACCATCGACAACAGCACGAAGGTCGCAACCACCGCGTATGTCCAGAATCAGGGCTTCCTCACTACAGCGGTGTCGAGCGTTGGGCTTTCGCTCCCCAACATCTTCACGGTGTCTGGCTCCCCAGTCACCCTGTCGGGAACGCTGACGGCTTCGCTGGCATCGCAGACGACCAACACCGTCTTCGCCGCGCCGAACGGCTCGACGGGCGCACCCACCTTCCGTTCGCTTGCTGCGGCTGACATCCCGACCCTGACTGCTGCGAAGATCAGCGACTTCGACACGCAAGTCCGCACCTCGCGTCTGGATCAGATGGCTGCGCCGACTGCAAGCGTGGCGTTCAACAGCCAGAAGATCACGGGTCTTGCCGATCCGACGAACGCGCAGGACGCGGCGACGAAGTTGTATGTCGATAACTCCCGTCTGGGAATCGACTTCAAGGACAGCGTTCGCGTTGCTACCACGGCGAACATCACGACCATCGCTGGCGGCGCACCGTCAACCGTTGACGGAGTGAGCCTCGTGGCGAACGACCGAATCCTCGTCAAGAACCAGACGACCGCCTCGCAGAACGGCATCTACAAGGTCGATACGGTTGGAACGGGAGCGAACGGCAGTTGGTCGCGAACGACCGATGCTGACGGCTCTCCCGCTGGCGAGTTGACCTCTGGTGCGTTCGTGTATGTCGAGGAAGGCACAGCCAACGCGCAGGATCAGTATGTCATCACGACTACTGGCACGATCACCGTTGGCACGACTGGCATCACATGGGGTCTGTTCTCTGGCGCGGGCAAGATCACCGCTGGTGCTGGTCTGTCGAAGACGAAGGACACCCTCGCGTTATCCCTTGCTGGAAGCAGCGGTCTTGAGACGACGAGCGGTCTTGCCCTGACCAACACGGGCGTTTCCGCTGGCTCTTATCAGAGCGTCACCGTCGATGCGAAGGGTCGAGTGACGGCTGGAACGAATCCGACCACCCTGTCTGGATACAACATCACGGACGCGCAGTCCTCTGACCCGACCCTCACCGCTCTTGCAGGGGTCACGACCGCCGCCGACCAGATCATCTACGCGACTGGCTCCGACACCTTCACCACGACCGCGCTGACCTTGACGGCTCGTAGCCTCCTTGACGACACCTCGACCTCCGCGATGCGGACGACCCTTGGTGTGGCAATCGGCACGGATGTTCAGGCTTACGATGCGACCCTCGCCGCCCTCGCTGGCGTGACGACCGCCGCAGACAAGTTGATCTACGCCAGCGGCGTGGACACCTTCCTGACGACCGACTTCACCTCGACCGCCCGCACCCTGCTGGACGACACCAGCACGAGCGCAATGCGGACGACCCTCGGCGTTGCCATCGGAACCGATGTGCAGGCGTACAACGCCGCCCTTGCCTCCATCGCTGGTCTGACCACGCTGGCGGACAGGATGATCTACACGACCGCCTCTAACACCTACGCGGTCACCACCCTGACCTCGTTCGGTCGAAGCCTTGTTGACGATGCGGACGCATCGACGGCACGCACGACCCTCGGTCTTGGAACGATGGCTACGCAGTCTGCAAGCAGCGTGAGCATCACGGGCGGCAGCATCGACGGCATCACCATCGACGGCGGAACCTTCTGATCTAGGCACTACACCCGATGAAGCCATCGGGTATAGTGCATTCTGGGATGTGATACATGGCGAACACCATCATCCATAAGCGAAGCAGTACAGCATCAGCCGTCCCTACGGCGGGATCGTTGTCCTTGGGCGAGTTGGCGATCAACACCACGGACGGCAAGGTCTACTTGAAGAAGGGGGATGGCTCTGTTGTCGAGGTGAGCAGCAACAACAGCCACACGCACTCCGCCACGGACATCACGAGCGGAACCCTCGCCAACGCACGGACGACCGCCGTATCCACAAACGATGCAAGCACCATCGTCCTGCGTGATGCCTCAAAGGGGTTCTCCTGCACTTCGATAAGTGGCGGCAACAATGGTCTCACGATCTCTGGGTCGGTGAAGATTCTTGATTCCGCAGTCTTCTCCGCTGGCACATTGCGATCTGGCTACTACATCCAGTACGCGGACGGGAACATCCAGACCGTGACTGGAACGACGACTGGAACGCAAGTCTCCTATGCAGTTCGCTATGACGGCATGAGTGGCTCTGCGACGACTGTGATCTTCACGAACGGTGGGCTGATGAGCGGCTCGACGGCGTTCTGGCATCCCACGATCCTGTTCCCCGGTGGAGTGAAGCCAACGCTGTCGAGCAGCGGCATTGATGTCATCACCTTCATCAACGATGGGACAAACACCCTCGCCTTCGTCGGCGGATTGGCGTTCGCATGATCGGAGCCGCCTACATCGGAAGCCAGCGTGCGACATCTCGTGTCCTCCTGTCAACGACTGACATCACGCTTACTGGCTCTCGTTCGTACACCGTTCCCGCAGGAGCCGTGTATGTCGAAGCCGATATGTACGGCGGCGGCGGTGGTGGTGCAGCAGGCAACTACATCGCTGGCAGCAAGGGAAATCCAGCGAACTACAAAGGTGGCGGCGGCGGTGGCGGTGGAGGTCGGACGGCGCATCGCTACTCGGGCAGCATGACATCTGGTGATGCCATCAACTTCACCGTTGGCTCTGGAGGAGTCGCTGGAAGCGGCGGAGGTGATGGCGGTGACGGCGGTGCGACGACCATGAACACGCACACCAGAAGCGCGACGACGATCACTACTTTCTCGCCTGCTCCAAGTGGCGGAGGTGGAGAGGGCGGTGGCGGATACATCACGATTGGAAGAACGGGTGCGGCTGGAGTGGCTGCAAACGGAAATATGTCGAACCAGAGCGGAAGTTCTGGAACCGCTGGTGGAAGCGGGACAACGGAGCAGAACGGCGGTAACGGCGGCAACCCGGGCAGCGGCGGCAACTACTCTGGAACTCAAACCAGAGGCAACGGCGGAGTCGCCTCAACCAGCACCGTTCCGACAGCAGGCACGCAACCCGGTGGTGGTGGCGGCGGTGGCTATTCCAAGACGACACCAGTCGCAGGAACGGTCGGCGGCGCGGGTCAGGTTCGCATCAAGGCATACGGATGAACTATGGGAACTTCATACGACTTTTCTCTCAAGGACACGGAAGACGCAATGCCAGTCGATGCAGGCATCGACGGCTGGGATGCCGTAATCCAGATCAACAATGTCGTCAATCGACGCTACGCCGCCCAGACACCCCTGTCGCTCATCTCTCGTCAGATCGACTTCAGGGGCAACTACGACCGAGGAACTACTGCTGGTAATGTTGGTTTCACGCTTGATGCAGGAACAGTCTTCCCGTTGATTGACATGGGAGGGATCGGCTCGTCATCGAATGTGAAGAACCTCATCATCATCCCGACCATGATCGGGCTAATGGTTCATCCAGAGTCAACTGGAACAATGACCCTCCCCTTTACTGGGTTCATCGGCGTGCGTAACAACGGTACGGCTTCAACGCCATACGCACTTACCAGCGCATTCTCGTTGGCTCCCCAAGCGGCGACATTGAACTCTACTACTATAGGTTCGTCTCTCGTTATGCCCAACATGGCTGGATCAGCAACCAACAATGTTCCCCAGCCAACTGCGGCAACTGGCTCGGGCTTGGGATCATCGGTTAGCACGGTCGCCTTGAATGTTCCACCGACATCAGAGCCGCCAAAGGGCTACTACTACCTATGCCCAGTCAATAGGCATTGGCTTGGTCATCAACTTGGTACTGCTGGTGGCGCACCGCTTCGTGGCTTCACGGCGTTGAACAGCATTAGTGGCAACACCGCGTTCATCCCAGATGCCAATGATCCATCCTATACCGCCGATGCAGATGTCGTTTACGCATCAAGCGTATCTGGATTGAACGAGATCGTTCTTGTCTGCGTGGGGACTTCAAACACGGCGCGATTCTCCATCATCGACCTCTATGGGATGGTCATTCCGACCACGGGCTAATGAGCGATCAACGCAGGACGCAGTTCGTGATCTTCAGGCTGACGGTCGAGCAGCAGCATTCGCTGCATTCGGCGGCGGCGCGGCGCGGAATCTCCGTCTCCGATGTCGTCCGCGATGCGCTTGACAACTATTCACAAGGTGGTAGGCTGGAGGGATGGAGTTCGACCTCTACCACGCATTCGTCTTCTGGCTCCCTTGGAGCCTCGGCATCCTCACGGCAATCGCGGCAGTAGCCGTATTGGTGGGCAAGTGGACACGAAAGAACTGAAGGGATTGTTCGGGACGGCTGAAGAGCGCAAGTCAATCGACTGGGCGGCTCTCAAGCAGCAGAACAAGCAACTCTGCGCCATCCATCCGCTTCTCGACCTGTCCGCGAAGGCGACGATCCCCGACAAGGAGACGATCATCGACCTGATGCGCGATGTCATGGACTACTGGTTTGACGAGCGCATTGAATGCAGCCGTTCGGACGGCAAGAAGATCGCCTTGCTGCCCATCAAGGGGTACTGGCGAATCGGTGCTGTTTCTGGTCGCGGTCTCTGCGCGGACAAGCCTGTGGTGTGCAACGAGAAGATGGTCGAGATGGTCTTCTGGTCGCGCGAGGCGGTCGAGTCCGACGAGGCTATGCGTGCTGTGATCCCAGAAGACCTGTTGGAGAACATCGAATGGTGGTTCGTGGGGATCGACCCGCTTGCTGCCGAAGAACATTCCGATCAGGAGACCAATCAATGAGCGCAACTGAAATCGCCGTACTGTCGCTGGCTGCAAGCACGGTTGTCCTGTTTCTGATGCTGGTGTGGCAGAATCGCCGCCATGCCGAATGCAAGACCGATGCGAGGTTCGATGAGATTCATCGTGAACTTGGCAAGGTCTGGGACGAGATGGACGAGAAGATCGAACGGCACGACCGCGACATCAGCGACAGGTTCGACGCGCTTGAGCGATCATTGGAAGCGAAGAGCAAGGGCTGAATCAAAAGAGCCGCACGGCTTCAGCCGAGCGGCTCCGAGGAGAAAGATGGCTGTGCAGCGTTACGGGCGCGTTGCGATGTTCTGATTCGCGGCGGCGCGGGCGGCACGGCGTTCGGAGTTGTTGGTCTTCACGCGACCACCGCCTCCGCGACCTCCGCCGCCGACAAACACACCCGGGACGACTTCGATGGCTTGCTGCCGTCCTGCGCGATTCGATCCGAAACCCGGCGGGTCAACAAGTCTTCCAAATCGGCTCATGTCCTGATTCTCCTTTAGCCACGAGTGGCGATGTTCTGGTTTGCAGCCTCACGAGCCAACCGCCGCTCGTTGGTCTTCGGGCGACCTCCCGTGATTCCTGCGCCACGGTCACGCGCGAACACGCCAAGGGGAAGGGCGGGCTTGTTGGGATTGGCGATGCCTCCGCCGCCGAAGCGGTCAGTACCAGCAAAGCCCGATGGATTGAATCGGCTCATGGCACGATTCTACCGCCTCGTCAGTAGGTTCGGGCATTCCACTCGCTTGGAACGCCGTTGATGAGCATGGACAGGTAGTGGGCTACGCGGCAGTCCTTGCCCCCGATGTTCCATTGGGTGACGCTTCCGACAGGAAGGTCTTGCTTCCAGTCGTAGATGGTGGCGACCCCCCTGAACACCGCCCCGTCCTCCTCGTCTTCGGCGGCGTAGACCCTGATGTGCCACTCCGCCCTGACCTTGCCGTCCCCGTTGGCTTCGGTGTATCGGTAAGGTGCGCCGAAGAGTTCCACTAGCCGCGCGAACGGCGTTGTGATACAGCCCTGAAGGGAAGTCCCCTCCGTCCGCTCCATGAGGGAATCGGCGGCTCTCTGGCTGCTGTTGTGACTGGAGGCGGAGATGGTGAGACCGTCCGCCGAGAGTTCGATGTCGTCTGTTCCAGCGATGTTCATGGCTTGTCCTTTCAGTCGATGCGGGAGCCAGCGCACACCTCGTATCCAGCGTTCGACAGCGCGTCCGCCACGGCGTGGGCGTAAGCCTCCTTCATGGCGAGGCTCTGCCTGAAGTCGCTGATGTTGACCCAGTAGCAGCGGTGGTACGAGGACACGGAGCCGATCCCGCTCTTCTTGAGGAAGGTGACGAGCGATCCACGGGCGGGACGAATCTCCAGCCACGCGAACCCGCACACGCCATCGGGAACGATGTAGGAACCCTCGCGCCCGACCACGACCATCGGCTTGATGGTCTCGCGGACGCGGGCGACCGCCTCCAGCCCAGCGAGGTGGGCGATGTTCCAGTCGCGGGCGACTTCGCGGGCGGTCTTCTTCACGGCGATCTTCATGGCTCGTCTCCTGTTCTTGCGTTCCGCCAGTCCCCTTGACCAGCGATGCGACGATCCTAGCGCAAGCATTGACCGCTGTCAATGGCTTGGGGAGGGAAATCCGAGAAATCTATTCCGACGAGGGAACCGATAACGGGATGGAAAAAACTTGTGGAAATCATCCGATTCACCCGATACACCACTTGACAGGTA